>Ga0207755_100092_pt1 | contig 70807 bp, 72 predicted proteins | sample A23P2SouthBayCA_FD_187734 | JGI IMG/M metagenome (GOLD analysis project Ga0207755, IMG submission 187734) | Aerobic enrichment media microbial communities from Bioluminiscent Bay, La Parguera, Puerto Rico - A23 P2 (SPAdes) | ecosystem: Environmental > Aquatic > Marine > Unclassified ...
TACCTTGCTCAGCACGTTAGATGAGATGTCCGAGAGAGTCAGTTTCGTGAGCCAATTTTGACTGCTCCGGTGACGTGCCTGAGTGCTTTCCAGAAAACGACTCCGGTGAGACGGCCTGTTGCATTGCTGTGAGCTTCGACCGCAGTTGGCCGCTCGTCGAGCGCACCAACTCATCATCAGGCCAGGAATGGACCTGCAGGCCGTCGAAGCGCGTGGCGACCTGCTGGACTGTGTTCAACTGATTAAGGGCATACTCAACCCAGTACTGATGGCTGTCTTGCATCTGCTGGAGTTCGGTGACAACGTCGTCGTAGCCGGCTTCTTTGGCGGCGGTCAGACACTGCTGGAAATTCGCGCCACGGGGGTTGATTGGTTCGTGGAAGACGACAACCTCGCCGACCGCTCTAAAGTAGCTGAGTAGCTCGTGAAAGTCATCTTCGCCCATCGTCGGATATGTGGGTGACATCGAGACGAACACCGACACATCGGCCTGCTGGAGCTTATCTAACGCCTGCCAGCGAGTCATCAACAGAATCTCGCACTTCGAACGAAACGATCACCGTGACATCCACGCCATCGTCGAAACCGTCGAGAAGCCGATAGTCGCGACGACCAGCACGCCGAGGAGGTCGGCCTTCGGCAGGTCGTACAGTCGGGTCAGAATGACGACAGCGCCGAGCAGTTTCGCGTCGACGAGCGTGGTCTTCGCGAGGAGTTCGTATTGGTCGCTGTTCATGTTCCCTCCGTGGCGTCGACGGCGGGTCGAGCGGGCGATGCGAACGGTGTGGACCGTCGTCCGTGGTCCGGTAGTGGCGTACACTGGATCGACGCTCACGAGCGACAGCGATGGCTCTCATGTCATGTCCTGTCGCTCGGATTTACTCCCAGTGTGAGCGTTTCCACCACTGCCACATGCACCAGACTACCTACGTGAGTAACACTATATTCCCCATTCCGCGGCGTTTGCGTTCGACGAGATCACGGGCCTCCAGACTGTCGAGCGTGCGGCTGACCGTCGCTTTCGAGAGGTCCGTTCGGTCGCCAATCTCACTCTGAGGCAGGACGCCATCGGCGTCAAGCACCGTCTGATAAACTAGTTTTTCATTGCTCGCGAGTCGTTCCGAGGTGGTCTCCCATTCCCGTCGACGAGCCTGCAGCAACTCGTTGCTAGCGTCGTCGGGCTGCTGGGCCGGTGGATCTGAGCGTTTGGTGTCCGCTGTGGCCACCGCTGACGAACCAGCGCCGCTGAGCAGCACTGTCGCGCTCGCTCCCGCAGCACACGCCCCGACCGCGATGACGACCGCGTCACCGAGGGAGAACTGCCAGCTACTGATTCCAATACGCTCACCACCAGCCACGACGGTCGGGGTCGCCTGCAGGAACTGTGTGACGAGGATAGCGGTAGCGATGACGAGAAGCCCAGCTGCGAGTACCTCGGATCGTGGGCGGGAGCAAAGCTGTCTCATCGGGCACCCCTGTCGAGTCGAACGAGCGAGTCGACGGTCTCGGTGCGAAGGTTGACCACGACACTGTACTCGGTCCCGGAGTCAGGTGGTGTCACGACGACGAGCACGCGGTCGCTGCTCCATTGCGGCTCGCGTCGCTCGAAGACCACGGTGTCGTCGTGCTGTCGGACGGTGAACGCAGACGCGTTGGGGGCGACCACCGCCTGCAGGGACGCGTTCGGAGTGGCTCCGAGCACTGCTGCGCGGTCGCTGGAGAGCTGTGTCGGAATCCGACGAACGGTGTATGCAGCGCTGTCTGCCGCCGGGATGTCGCCGCCGACTGTCTCGACGGATGTGACGATTTGCTGTGCTCGGACACGCATTTGCGTACCGACTGCTGGCGGCTCACGGTCGACCGTTCGGACGACGTACTGACTGTCACTGTGGCTGATCTCGATTCGGGACACCGTGTGCACGTCTTCGACCAGTTCGTGCCGCTGTCCGCTATCAGTCGTGGCGATGAGTGTGTCGTCCTCGACGGCGAACTCGTGGGTGTCGTCAGGGACGATGCCACTGACACTGCCAAACACTGCGAGGCTGCTCCCGAGGACGATCAGCGAGAGGACCAGCACCAGTCTGGAGGGAGGGACTGGGGACATGGTTGGTTCTCGAAACATCGGCGATATGAACCTGATGGTTTTCATCAGTTTCAGCGCGTGAAACGCCGGTGAAACGCGTTTCATTCGTGTTCCACAGCTGTTTCCAACGGTACTTTACAAGGACTTTCTTGTAAGCCACGACCACAGCAGTCGGACGACCGTATGCAGTCGACCGCGGCTCTGGCTCGACGCTGGCCGGGGTCGCCCTGCGGGTCCCCGCCCGACTGGTGTCGGAGTAACCAATGCACCCGAATCAATCCACATGGAGCGAAAATCATGCAACGTGACTACAGACTCGCGATGTACGCCCTCGGCATCTCGACCGTGTTGTTAATCGCCAGTGGCGCGACCGTCATCGCAGGCGCGAGCCAATCCGGTGGGATCGACGGCCCGATCAACGAGACGGCCGACGCCCCGGCCAATGAGACGGTCGACATGCGACTGGACACGGACCAGCAAATCAACGTAACGGCGACCCGGACCGCCGACAGTGAGTACACCTTCCAGCAAGCGCAACGCACATGCAGCGGTGCCCTTCGCCTCGACAGTCCCGAGCGCAACAGCACCCGCCATCAGGTCAGAGACGTGACCGTCACACTTGTCACCCACCACGATGGTGCGACAGTCGACGCAATCGGTCGCCAGCGGCTTGCCGAACTCGCCGTCGACGAGACGAGCGACCGCGCAGGGCTCGGTGAATACAGCCACCTCGAAGTACAGGTCAATCAGTACTACGAGTCCACAGAGCGAGTGGAACCACTGGACGTTGCTGGGATTCACGTCCGACCTGTCGACGACTGCCTCCCGTTGGTTCGGGGGACGGTCAACCGAACCAACGAGACGGTCGACGTGCGAACTGTCCGGCCAGACGTCGACGAGGTAAATCTGAACTTCGTCGACGAGGTCGGCGTGCTCGAACAAGATGACCGAGAACTGATAGAGCATCTTGTCGTGGCCGACGGACAGACAAGCTACAACGTTCGGACACATCTGGACGCAACGACGCTGGAAGCGACAGTCACGGAAGCGACCGCCGATGGCGCCGTCGATATCGAACTCCAGCGGCCCGACGGAAACGGGAGTTCGGTCATGCTGACGGTCGATCTCGACGCGGAGACCGTTACCCACACCTGGGTCGAACTCCAGATAGCTGAAGAGAACATCGAAATGGCCGACGGAGACGGTCAGGCCGAAGCCGAAAACACATCCGAACAGACTGATAGCGTCGCTATCGACCTCGACGAGTCGACCGTAACAGTGGTGAACAACACGAGCGGATAACGGCCTCTCGACACTATCGCACGGACGTTCGACTCTCTGGTAGCGACTGGGGTCACGTGGCTTGTAGCGGTTTTCTGGGGACGGCTATGAATAGCCATACTGCTGATGGCTGAGTCGTCGTATAACGGTCTCGGTGACGCCGGGGTGTTTTGGTTAGCTACCCAACTGACACCCGTCATATCACCGCAACATCCACGCCATCGTCAAGGCCGTCGAGAAGCCGAGAAAGAGTGGGCGGCCCTGGGTAAGTAGTTCACGTGCGATACGGTCAGTATAGCACAGGTATGTAGTAGTCTATCGGGATTCCAGTCGATGGATAGTGAGTTATCCGACGGTTTGTCATTTGATGCGGTGATGTTGTCCGCGGAGAATCAGTATTGCACCAGTAATTCCCAGCAGCCACTGGAGTACGACGACTGTGAGGCTTCGCTCTGTCCCCCGATGTTCTTGAACCACGGTCGGATAGACGACGTAGTAGCTGTTGTCGGCCTGAACGAGTTCGTGAGCACCTGAGAGTTCGTCGGATGTTTCGTAGGAGCCTGTTTCGATCGCGGTTCGGACGCCTTTGTTAGTACTTTCCAGAGGGATTGCGATATATCTGAGTGCTTCCTCTTGTGAGACGGCCTCAAGTCCGTACCAGACAGTCCCGTTTGGACGCTCCTCGCTAACGGGCTGGAAGAACCCTTCTTCCCAGATATGGACATAACTGTATTCGTTGTTAATGAAATGTTTCGTTGGTCCATCGTACGTGATACCCCCGTTGGTATGGATAGCTCGCTCAAGAACACAGGAACGACTCGGTTCATCACCAAAACACGCCACATCGGAGTCGAGGGGAACGGGATGGGTTGAGAACGTGTAGGTGCCGTTCGCGGAGAACGAGACTTCACTGGCCTCGTATCGATACCTGTCTGGGTCACCGATGTCAAACGCGCCCACGACTAGCGGGTTCAGAAGCAAGATGAAGCCGACGACGATTGTGACCTCACCGCGGTATCGCGTGACAGAGGACCAATCCATAAGAAATCCTGTTCATCACTTAACTGAAAAGCCTACGGATGAAGCGGATCTATCCAGTATTCAGAAAAGGAGTCGTGTATGGGATCGCAGAACTCAAAAATACAACCTGAATTCAGTCATCCGAAACTATAGATCTGCATGCTTACTGAACTGTAATTTCAGGAGAGTTCCCGAGAAACAAACGATGGTCAGAATGCGGATTGAGAGTTGGCTAACCAACAGCCATGGCCAGTATTCCTCACTTGTTGGTTAGTGCTCCGCTGTTCTACACTGTCGCCGCCACGTGCTCATACCTCGCCTGCGACGGCGTCGGCTGTAACGTCAACCCGGCCAACGCTAACTCCCTGAGCACTTCCGGCGGCACACCCTCCGCGTTCCGAAGCCCGGCGTCGAGCGTCCATGCACCATACTGACTCGCACTCGGTGCGAGCACATCAACCGACTCAGTAGCCACTTCCTCACAAATCGCCCGCGCTGCCCGCCGAACCCGCTTGCGCTCTTCGACAGTGCAGCTCACGCCTCAACACCTCGCACCAGATCGCCGACGACAGCAAGAGGGGGGCGTATGAGTGGCCCCTACTTGACTAGGGGTATGAGGTCATGGTGTGGGATCAGCAGTTGGCGGTGCCAATGAGAGAATACAATCAATATAACTACATATAAAGTTGACACTTCTTCACCCTATACATGTTGAGGATTCTTTTAAGCGGCTGTAGTGGTGGATGTCGGTAGGCTTATTTTCTTCGTAAAGTGACAACGTAGCATGGATTCGGGCCAAGTGATCGCAATTGTGTTGGCAATCCTTATGTTGCTTTCTGGGTGCTCGGGACTTGGCGGAATAGGGCAAAACGAGCCAACCCAGCCAGAGTCGACTGAGGTATACGAGAATCCGTCCGAAGAACCGGCACCCGATACCGAAATCAATGCTGCCACATCGACAGTAACACCAACATCGGTAGACTCCGATGATGACGGGCTGAATGACCGGCGTGAAGCCGAACTCGGAACGGACCCAAACAAGGCTGATACAGACGGTGACGGTCTCAATGATCATCGTGAGGTGACTGAACTCAAAACAGATCCAACCTCGGCTGATACCGATAATGATGGGCTTGCTGATGCCGCCGAACTGAAGCGCGACACCGACCCACGTAACCGCGATACAGACAACGATGGACTCGCTGATGGTGCTGAGATCGAGTACGGTACTGACCCATCCGTTCGGGATACCGATGGCGACAATCTCCTTGATGGCTGGGAGGTCCACAGCGACGTCTATCCAGACGCGAATCCACTGCACAAGGATGTCTACGTCGAGATTGACTACATGAAGAGCTACTCGCTTCCTGACGAGGAGCGGGCGCTAATCAAGTCCAAGTTCGCCGACGCACCGGTGTCGAATCCGAATGGAACGAACGGAATCGACCTCCATCTCATTAGGAGTGAGCAGGTTCCCTACACTCGTACGCTTGGAGGTATGCAGACAGACGAATACGAAGAAAAGTATTTTGACCACAACGGGCAAGCATACCATTACGCGATTTTGGTTGACCGGAGCTCGCTCGCAGCGACCGAGGGACGTTCGACTCTCGATGGTGGCGGCGCTGTGGGTATAATGCACGTTTCGGGGACCGTCGACGACACACGCATGGGGACCACGTTCATACACGAACTTGGGCACTCGTTAGGTCTGGTACCTGATGTATACAATGGCATTGACAGTACCGACGTTCCGTTCGACGAATACCCGAGTGTATTGAACTACAACTCTCCCTCGGATCACTATAGCTACTCCTCAGAAGCCGCCTCCGACGCTGGCTTCGACGACTGGGAGTATATCGAGAAGAAAATGTACACTCCACCAACTCGGCTCATGCCGGGCCCTAATGCGCTGGATCAATGCGTTGCCGTTTCGTTCGCAGGCGGCGATGGGTCCGCTAGCGATCCGTACCAGATCGAGACACTCCACCAGCTTGAGTGCATCGGCGTCGACTCTGATGCTAATTATGAACTCGTCTCGGATATTGACGCAACGTGGCGAACTGGGTTCGACCCGACACCACGGTTCTCCGGAACTCTCGACGGAAACGGCCACACAGTTCGTGGACTTACTGTCCATCGGTCGGGCAGCGCCGGTGGGGTCGTCAAGACACTCAATGGCGGAACGATCAAGCGACTCCACCTCCGCAATGTCTCCGTCCGTGGACAGGACAATGTCGGGGGCGTAGCCAGCACCTCAAGTGGCACGATCACGCAGGTCACTGTTACAGGGAGTGTTCGCGGAGAGCGGCGTGTTGGCGGTGTCGCTGGCGTTGTTGCCGAGCCGAATGCCAACTACCGGGTTGGCGAGATATCCGCCGTCGAAGTGAATGCCACAGTTGTTGGTGAATACAACGTTGGCGGTCTCGCCGGCAACAGTATTGGAAACCTGACAAACTCAGCAGTCTTTGGTAGCGTCCGTGGCGAATCGGAAGTCGGCGGACTGGTCGGAACGAACTATGCACCCGGTCGGGTCGCTTCCTCGTTTAGTGCCGCGACTGTTAGCGGCGAAGAGCGTGTGGGTGGCGCTGTCGGTCGAAACTACGAGAATGGCCCGGTTGAGGATGTCTACTGGAACGCTGACGCCGCTGGTCAGTCAGCGTCGGCCGGCAGCCCCACGTCAAACGGGCTTTCCGCAGACGAGATGACTGGAGAAGCCGCCACAGAGAATATGTCTGGATTCGATTTTGGCGGGCCATGGGTTACAACCGACGACTATCCCGTGCCTGAATGGCTATCTGAACGGGTCACACCGGAGATGCATACTAGCCCGTTTTGAACTTACTCGCACCGTCGTGGGACCTGCATCAGACAAGACCCAGCGCGGGGTCATGCTCTCTCAGGAGTTCATCTCGGTCATCGCGACCCATGCGAAACACACACAATTGGGAAGAAGTAGAGATATCGCTACCCGGCTCGAGCCGTCGCCACGACGTGTTGATGCCCGTTCTGGGCGGGCGTCGGCTGCAACGTCAACCCGGCCAGCGCCAGCTCTCGGAGGACCTCAGGCGGGACACCGCTGGTCCGCAGCACAGCGTCGAGCGTCCAGGCGTCGTATTCCGAGCGGACGGGTGGCGTCGTCTCCGCCAGAACGGTCGGCACGGTTTCACGGAGGGTGCGGACAGCATGCTGGACGCGCTTCCGGTTCTCGACCATGCAGCGGACTGAGCTCACGCCTCAACACCTTGCACAAGATCGCCGACGAGCAACCCACCGACGTGCGGGCCAACATCCCAGCCACGCTCCCCACGCGTGTATTCACACCACTCCGAGAGCGTCTCCAAGGGCGTCTCGGCTAATACAACGTGCTCGGCATCCCCATCAGCCGCCACAACAGCCACGGCGAACTCGTAGCTGTCCCAGTAGTGAGCGGCACCCTCGCCGTCGACGCCAAGGAAAAGCGGTCGGCCCTGGGTGAGTAGTTCGCGTGCGGTACGTTCTTGTGGATTGGATTGCGTAGTTGCCATTGGTTCTCTCCTGGAACCACGCGCCTCGGTGTTCCTACCACCGGGGCGATTTCGTGAGAAATCGACCAGCGGCGCGTATGTTCCTACTTGTACTGTTGGGCTAGACAAACAAAAAACTATTGCCCTAGAAAAACAACTATCGAATGAGACAAGATGTCTGCCCGAGGCCCAGAGCGGAAAGTCAGTGATAAAGAACTACTAGAATGCTTTGAAGATGTAGAGAAACCGTTTGTAACTACCTCAGACATTGCCACGCGGGTTGGACTATCTAAAACTCGAATCCGACAGCGTTTGCAATCAATGAGCCCTGAAGTTCGAATAGAACGTCATAAAGTAGGAAATGCAGTTGTCTACTGGTTGCCTGACGAGAACTCTGGATCTAACTGAGCTCGCCCGTCATCTGTTATCCAATATACCCGGGCACGCCCCACACGTTCTGATTCGACCCACCCGTTTTCCTCCATATCTTTTAGCTTATTGCTGACTGCCGTATTACTAATCTCCAGCCGTTCAGCGAGATCTTTAGGTGCCTGAACCGGTGGATAAGCTAGCCTAATTTCTTTCAAAACGTCGATTTTGGTGACCGTTGGGTCTGGTCCGGGCTTAGACACTTTGAGAGCATTTTGGTCGGTTCGGACATAGTAATGTCTCTCTACAAGTGTTCTTCCAGAGCAAGTATTATGGGTGTCGGGTGTAACATCACGAAATAAGCGACGCCTACTCTCGCACACAGCGTCGCACTGAACCCATGACAGCAGACCAGCCCACCCACGAAGAGTCGCATCGCTCGCCACCGACCGGCACTTCCGGTCATTCGGAAACCACCAGACGGCGGGACATTCGCTCACTTCCGGTCATCTTCCGGTCACCGCCTGAGCGGCCCACGAACACGCCACAGCGGACTAGAGACAAAAATCGGACGCCAAAAATCCACTTCCGTTCACGCGCGCCCCAGACTCTTACCAAGTCACCTCCCAGCTGTGGCCAGATGCATACCACCGGAGGCGACCGATGACGACCTACCACGACCTGACGGGCTTCCAGCGCGACCTCTTGGAAGCCATCGCCGCCGTCGACGATGATCCGTATGGCCTCGCGCTCAAAGACTACCTCGACGAGCGCTACGCCGATCCGATCAACCACAGCCGCCTCTACCAGAACCTCGACCAGCTCGTTGAGCAGGACCTCATCAACCGAGACGAGCTCGACGCCCGCACTAACGTGTATACGCTGACTGACGCTGGCAGACACGAACTCCAGCGTCAGGCGGAAACACTCGCAGGCCTGTGTGATCTGGCCCGACCCGTCGCCAATGGGGGTGTGCAATAATGCCCCAGCAACCCACGCAGCGCCGTTGCTCAGCGGGCAAAGACGGGGACCCAGTCGGTCGATGCTGTCAGAGGCACGCAATCACTGGGCAGGTGATGACCGACTGGTACCCTGTTGGAATATATGTAGAAGTTCCACATAATCGTTTCTGTAAAACTCTCTACTGTCGTCCGAGCCTCGAAACGGTCCGCCGCCGGATGCGACGACGGACCAGCTCTCGTGCCTCTGACAAATATCCAGTACAAAGTGGACTGCTTTGTGCTGGCAATTACTATGTAAGTGGCAACTACAAATGTAATTTACGGTTCACGTTAGAAACGGAGTACATCGCCCAGTGTCCCGAAAAGCGGGCTCCGGGGCTGAAACAACCGATAGGATGGGTGAAGGGGTCAGACCCACGCCTGTGTGAGCTGCCCCGGCCTGTCGCTGATGGGGGTGCCCGACAGTGACGGCAGTCACACTGACTCAGAAGCGTCCTGAGAACGCACGAATTCACAGTGTCGGTCAGCAGATTACTAGTGACCAGCTACAGGGAGCGCGGCTGAAGCCACTCATCTGCTGGTATCAAAAACCCCCGGGGTGCTGATCCCAAGATGGTGCGTTGCACGGACCCGGCGGCAAGGGCTCCAGAGTCGAGAACAGCACCCGTACAAGTGTAGACAAAACATCATAAATAGGTCTTGTGGCGGCCGGTCACAGCAGCGAGGTCACATGGCTGGTATGCCCGTCGCTGGACACACTGCAGGTACAGCGTCGCCCAAGACTAGCCAAAACGACCGGTTTCGCTGTGTAGGCAATGTAAGGAATGGTGGGCAGCCGGGGGGAAGTGGCGTGCAACGCACCATTGGAAGTCGTCATCCACAACGACAGGTTCTAGCCCCGGGCCAATCGATGAATTGGATGGGATCCATAGGGAGATGGAGCGGAGACCAGAACCCAACCGATCGGTATTCACTTGGTATCAAAAACGTTTGTGATTCAGGGATACAGTACCCCGATCTGACAACTACCGCGGGCCCACCGCCCCGTCATTTGGAGGTGGCCCGATGACTGCTCACCCGACCGTTGGCGAGATCGTAGCCATCACGACCACCGACAGCGAGCCACTGTTGCTGGTCTGTCGCTCAACCGACGAACACAGCACCGGCGTGTTACTGGCCGACCTCGCGACAGAAACACTCCATCGGCTACGGGCGTCCGAACCCGACACAGCCACACGCCGGCAGCTAGCCCAGGCCATCGGTCGGACTGACGACCTCATGTCGTTCACGGTCCCGGCCACAGATTGTGCGCTGGTTGAACGCGATAGCAGCCGTCCTGGCCCCTTCGAAGGAGGGGATAATGGCCCGCGCTGACCCCTCGCCGGGTACTGCGACCGACACAGCGACCACAGAAACCGATCAGTGGCGACTCCGCTACATGGTCGGTGATCTCGAACACTACACCGAGTGGACGGCTGACTTCCCCACCATCGAGAACTACTACGACCAGTACCGCCGCGGTGACTACGCGCATGACGTTGTCATCGAGCGCCAGGCGGTGGTCGAACGATGACCGGCCACGGCAACCACTACGGCGTCGACCACGACGACTGCGAGACCGCAGGATGGGAACAGGAGTCTGAGTCCACCGACACCGGAGCCACGCTGCAGGGAGCCACCCAATGAGTGGTGCTGGTCGCGTCCAGGCCGTTGCTACGAGGCAAATCCACTAGACAGCTCGGAGTTGCCACGAGCCAACTACCGCGTCCAGATAGCGCCTGCCACGTCACCGATAGCCCGTGCCGTGGTCGGCACTGCCCGGTTCGATTCCGGGGACGGGCACTGTGGTCACGATGCCACGAAACGCGACCCCCGACGACAGCGGGACCGACAGCACAGCGACCGACCACGCACTCGCCGACGAACTCGATATGGACATCGGAGGAGATGGGACGGACATCGACGCCCTCCAGTCGCTCGTCAGTGACCTCGGCGACGAGGTGCCACCCCCCGTTTCGAGTGTTCTTGAGCTGCTGGTCGGGACCATCGACGACCTCCAGGAACGCGTCGACGACCTGGAGGACGAGGTTGAACAGACCCACGACGTTGCGACCACGGCAGTCGGCAACGCCGCTACGAACGATCAGCGTCTTGAGGAGCTCGAAACCCAACAGGAGGCGACCCACGACGTCGCCAAGAGTGCCATCGCGAAAGCCCAGCAACTCGAAGCCGACAGCGATCATCAAGAGGATGCCGAGCAACTACCCGAGGGCATCGAACCCAGCAGTTCGCCCCTGGATTTCTTCGCGAACTGCCGGCAGTCGAAAGTCAAGACCATGTTCGTTGAGCGGTCGAACCGCCAGAACACCTACCGCGCCATCACCGTCGCCAAGCGCTGGCCGGAATTTGCCACGACACGAACCGACGGCAGCGGCGTGTTCATGACGAAAGCCGACCTGCAGACAGCCCTCACCGCCGAACTCGGGAAGGAGCCCCACCGCCAGACGGTCAAGCGCGTCTGGGAGAAACTAGTCGAGATCGGCGGCGGCGACATCGTCGAGAAGACGCGACAAGTCGGCCGGGATCAGACCCAAACCGAGATTCTCGCGATGGATATGGATACCGCTGAGGGACTGCTTGAGAAACGCTACGTCGGTCTCGATCTCCTGGAGAACAGCGACCACAAAGCCGCGACGGGCGGCGTCACACCCGTTGTGGTGGAGTCCTCGCCCTAACCCTGTGACACGCACCGGATAGGACGGAAATCGGCACTGAACCAACGCTGTTGGACGCGGTGGTACGTGCCCTGCCGCCACCGACGCCGCTGTTTGCTAGCTGCAGGAACCGGGAGCGACCCCCTGTTTTCAGGAGTGGAGTGAGTGGTCGTAACACGAACGGAGAGACCACATCTATCCAGTCGTTCACAACGGGTGTGACGCCAAGTCCCGGTCACGTGAACGAACTATGGCTCCCATCCCTGATTTGGGTTAGCGGTGGTGTCCGATTTTCCACATATATATAGATATCGGACGTTTGTCGATCTAACCAAAATACACCACCAGTGTTTTTGCCTTAGCCCGAATACGATGGCTGCAAGCAAAATGGCGGGAAACAGTCTTTCCGATGAAGCACCTGGCGAGTATGTTCCGTTCGGACGCCGGACGTACTATCTCCCAGACCCGCTGCCGCCGGCACGTGATCTGGAGTTCGATGCCGACTTCCAGCAGTTGCTGCAGGACGCGATCTATCAACTCGGGCGGCTGGAGGGCATCGGCGACGAGACGGATACCAATCCGCTCCTGTACACGACGATGGTCCGTCGCGAAGCTGTCGAGTCGGTGGTACTCGAGGGCGCAGACATCGATATCGAGGACGTATTCCGGTCCCAGGAACTCGCCGATAGCGGAACTACTCGGAAGGATGTCCAAGAGGCACTCAATTACGAGCGGACAATCACCGAAGGTGCGACTCGACTCTCTGAGGGCGACCAGATCACACTCGGACTGCTACAAGACCTACACGAGTTACTGATGGCGGACGTGCGTGGCCACTGTGAGTACCCCGGGGAATTCCGTCCGAAACCGATCAATCTCCCGGCAGCCTCGTCGTTCCAAGAACCATTCGTCCCGCCGGCACCGGACAAAATTCCGGAGTTGATGACGAATCTCGTCGAGTACTGCAACACAACCAGCGAGTATCACGATCTCGTCCAGTTCGGGCTCGTCCACTATCAGTTCGAGACGATACATCCCTTCGAGGATGGGAACGGCCGTCTAGGACGCATTCTCATCACGTTGCAGCTGATTCAAAACGGCTACCTCACGCAGCCGTATCTGTATCCGAGTGCGTATTTCAACCGCAACAAAATCGAGTATGCCGATCGGATGCGAACAGTCAGTGAAACGGGGGCCTGGGTGCTCTGGTTAGAGTTCTTCGTCGAGGGCATTCGGTCGCAAGCCGCCGAGGCAGTCGCACGAACGAACGATCTTCGAAATCTCCGTCGAGAGTACGAGCGAACCTATGGGCACGAGAAAACAGCCGCCGACCGGCTGGCGATGCGCCTGTTCAAGCAACCATATGTGACCACCAACGACGTTGCCGAGCTACTGGATGTGACCGCACAGACTGCACGGAACGCGATTCAGGAACTCGAGGCACAAGACATCCTGACCGAAACAACTGGAAAAGAGCGGTATCAAGAGTTCAAGGCTGTCGATATCTTCGACATTCTCGACCAGCCACTGGAAGAGAGATAGTGCTATGCTGTCAGCGGACTCAATCCAGACTGCACAGGACTAACCAACACAACTGCCAAGTTCCCAGGAAGTGTTGGTTAGCGCATGTCCGACCGCGCCCATGCCAAGACCGCACTCGAAGAACTCCAAGTCATCGACCGGGACGCACTCCCAGTAGACATGACTGTAGAGACTGGGATAGCTACGCTCACCGACTCTGGAGCGTCCACTGTTGATTCGGGTCCCCTTCCCAGTGCCACTGGTGGACGTTCACGCCGGGTTGTTCGCCGTCGAGTACGTGGCCGCTGTGTTTGTTGATGAACGCGTAGCGGTCGTCTCCGACGGATACAGCGTACCACCGCTGGTTCGCATTCCCGGTCCAGGGCCACTGGATGATGTCGACCGCGTCCTCTGTTCCTTCATTTTCCACATCGAGCACCTTGTCGCTGTGTACTGCGTCGAGTCGGTACGTGCCGTCGTCAGTCGGCTGGATGCTGAACCGCTGGTGGTCGCTCACAGTCCAGTCGGCCTCAACCGCGCTTGCTCCGTCGGTGATATCCCCTCCCGAAACTTCGATGACGTTGCCCGTCTCTACCGAGTGGACCGAGTAGATGCCTTCTGAAATTGGGGGCGTATCACTTGTCCCATCCAGCCCGGCCACACTCAGTCGGCGACATACCGGGACGATGTCGGACGTTTCGTAGTAGTCAACACGGATGAGGTTCGGATTCAGTTCGAGAGCGACGCTGACGACTTGCTCGTACAGGGGTAACATCGCGTTCGTCTGCTGTGCGCCGCTGTAGAGATCCGTTGGCGCGCGGATGATCCACTGGGTCTCGCCAAGCCGGTCCGTTTCAGTGTGGTCGTTCCTGACGCCGTTTGCCAGCACATCCCCTGGTGTAGCTGTGTCTGGATAGGAACTCACTACCCAGTCGGCCCAGGGCGCGGTGAAATCGGGCAGTGAGACTGGGTCGTCGTGCTCCGTGAGCGTCCGATAAAAGATCGCGATCTTCGGTCCGTCGAACTCGGAGAGCGTCGCATCGAGGAGGGCATCAGAGCCGCTCGTCGCACCGAGGTCGAACGCGTACGCCCCGAATGTGTCGGTCAAGAGCGTTGATAGCGCTTCCCAGTCGTCAGCCTCGAACGCATCATCGCTGAACGCACCGGAATCATAGAAATGCGAGAGTTTGAGCAAGATCAGTTCCGAAGCCCCCGCGTCGTCGACCTCTGAGAGGTACTGGGCGATCTTTGGGAACACCGTCTCATCGAGAGACTGGCCGGTTTCATCGGCGTGATGGCCGTAGAATACGGTTCCAGCGCCGTCTCCCTGTGACTCGACGCGCACGTCCAGAAACCGGATCCCGTCCGAGAGTTGCGTGTAGACATTTCTGGTCTGACAGTCGTAGTACTCTGGCGAGTCCGGCTCATCAGTCACCATCGCAGCGTGATGGGTCCCGGGGAAGCTTAGTTCCCGAACCGGCGTTTCGGGGACGGCGTCCGTCTGCCACGTCTTCGTCTCGAACGAACTCTCTGCTGTTGCTGTGTGTGTCATCACTGTCCCTCCGAGTGTCGTACCACCGACCGCGAGGCCGGCCGTCTGTAGCACTGTGCGCCGACTCGCCGGATAGTTGCCGTCCGAGGCCTGTTCATCCGTCGTATGACGCCTGTTCTGCGTGGTATCTTCCATTGTGTTGTCTGAAATCTCTCATTCGCCTGTGCAATACTGTCCGCAGTATGCCGAGTTCTACCGATGGTATATCGCTACATGTTACGGCCGGCTACCGGTAGGAACGGCGGTGTCTGTAGATAGCTCGGTTTGTCGGATCCGCGCCCCCGTTTCGACGTCGAACACGTAGGCACGCTCGTCGGAAACGCCCAGCCAGATGGTATCGCCCCGTGTAATGGCCACGTCAAACGGAGCTCGAACTGCAATCTCCCTGCCGTCGCCGTCGAGCTGGACCGTGAGCAGTTGCTCGTCGCCCATCGGTTCCGTTACTGTGACCTTGGCTTTTGCTGCGCCGTCTATCGGTGACTGGTGAACCGAGAAGTACTGGGGCCGGACGCCGAGGACGAATGGGTCAGTGTCGTCAACAGCGGTAGGTAGTCCTTCGACGCTGAAAGAAAACGTAGCGTCGTCGGCAGCCACGACTCGCTGTGAGCCGGGTGCTTTGCGTCGGACCCGCAGGAAATTCATGCTCGGGCTGCCGATGAAACCGGCGACGAACTGGTTCGTGGGGTCGTGGTACACTTCGGCCGGCGTCCCGACCTGCTGGACGGTCCCATCGTTCATCACGATGAGCTTGTCGCCCAGCGTCATCGCCTCCTCTTGGTCGTGGGTGACGTACAGCGTCGTGATGCCCAGTTCCCGCTGAAGCTTCTTGATCTCGTTTCGCATCTCGACTTTCAGTTTCGCATCGAGGCTCGCCAGCGGCTCGTCCATCAGGAACACGCTCGGACGACGGATGATCGCCCGGCCGATGGCGACCCGCTGTCGCTGGCCGCCGCTGAGTTCGTCTGTCTCGCGGTCGAGCAGTTCGCCGATGTCGAGCGTCTCGGCGACTTCTTCGACCCTCTCTCGCCGGGCCTTCTTGTCGACGCCCTCCACTTTGAGCGGATAGCCGATGTTCGCCGCGACACCCATATGGGGGTACAGAGCGAGCTCTTGGAACACCATCGCGATGTCGCGGTTCTTCGGATGTCTGTCGGTGATATCCGTCCCGTCGATGCGGATTTCGCCCTCTGTGGGGTCGGTAAGCCCCGCGAGACAGCGCAGCGTCGTCGTCTTGCCACAGCCACTCGGGCCGAGCAACACGGCGAACTCGCCGTCCTCGACGGTGATGTCGATGTCTTTTGCACCGATCTCGTTGCCGTACCGTTTCGTTACGTCGTCGTAGCGTACGCGTACCATTAGTGTTCGCTCCGTTTGTCGCTGGTTGTCGCCTGTACTCGGTGCCGTGTCGACGTCATCGGACCGCCCCCATCGTGAACCCACGGAGCAGTTTCTCCCGGACGAGGAACGCGAACAACAAAACGGGGGCCATCGCAATCGTCCCTGCCACGGTCAGCAGCTCCCACTGGATCGCGTAGGCCGTCTTGAACGTCGCAAGTGCGACTGGAAGGGTCTGTGCCTCGGTGTTGCTCGTGAGAATGACCGCAAACAGCAGCTCGTTCCAGGCGTTGATGACGGTGAAGATGGTCGCCGCGATCAGCCCTGGGCGCACCATCGGGAGGACGATCTTGAAGAACGCGCCGAATTCCGTGTGCCCGTCGAGAACGGCGGCCTCAACGATACTGTCCGGTAGCTCGGCGAAAAAGCCCTTCAGCATCCAGACGACGAAGGGGATGTTGAACGCCGCGTAGGCGAGCACGAGGCCCAGGCGCGTGTTGAGCAGGCCCGCGGTGTCAAAGATGATATACAACGGAATCACCGTCACGATGGGAGGAAGAAAGCGCGTCGTCAACACGAGGAAGGGCAGGTGGAACCGCCCCAGGTCGTACGGGAACTCGTAGTTCACGAACCCGTATGTCGCTGCGGTCCCGAGCAGCACCGCGATGGCCGCCGAGCCGACCGTCACGATGACGCTGTTGAACAGGAACTCGTAGAACGCCGGGCGCTGGGCGAACAGTTCGGGGTAGTTCCCGACCGTGAGTGCAGTCGAGACCAGTTTCGGCGGCGTCGCGAGCAGGTCACTCCTGGTCCGAAGCGATCCGGACACCATCCAGTACACTGGGAACAGCGTCCAGACGACGAACAGGAGGGCGATGCCGTTCGTCACGGTCGGGACGAGCCCGTAGCTGTCGAGCATTTCGTGGACCCGCTCGGCGCCGGCGAGCACCGTCCGAACGACGCCGTGACTTGGTTGCGTGTCGGTCGCCATCTCAGAACTCCACCTCCGACACCGTCGCGAAGGCATAGGTGATCGCCAGGGCGATGAGCAACAGGATCAGTGCCATCGTCGACGCCCGGCCGTAGTTGCCGTAGCTGAACGCCTCCCGGTACATGGCCATGCTGATGACCTCCGTCGACCGGGCCGGGCCGCCCCGGGTAAGGACGAACACCTTCGCGAACACGCGCATCGTCCCAATGACTCGGAGGATGAGGACCAGCACGACCAGTTCCTTGATGTACGGCAGCGTCACGTCGACAAGTCGCCGCATCCGCCCGGCTCCGTCCATCATCGCCGCCTCCTGGACGTGATCGGGGACCGACTGGAGGCCAGCGAGAACGATGAGCGTCACCAGCGGCGTCATCTGCCAGACATCAGGGAGAACGAGCGCGTACAGCGCGATAGAGGGGTCGCTCAGCCACGGGACCGGACCGTTCGTCAGCGGGGCGACCAGCGAATCGAGGACGCCGCCGTTCTGGTACAGCAACTGCCACAGCAGCGCGACGACGGTCGGTGAGATGACGAGCGGGACGAGGCCGATGGTCTGGACCAGCCCCCGGAACCGCACCTGGCTGTTGAGGACGAATGCGATGGCGATACCCAGGCCGACCTCGAGCGAGACGGCGAAGAACATGAACTTTGCCGTGATCCACAGTGACTGCCAGAACGCGCCCGCCGTCAGTATCGCCACGTAGTTCCCGAGACCAACAAACTGCTGCCCGGCCGCGTCGAACTGGTACAGCGACAGCACCAGTGCGCGACCGACCGGATAGACGAAAAACGCAGCAAGCACAGCGAGCGCCGGGAGCGTCAGTATCCACCGGAGGTGGTCCTCAACCCACAGCAGCGCGCGCTTGTAGCGGCCACCGACGGCCGCCTCGGAGTGGTGCGACATGGCTATCGACTGTCCCGGTCCGGTTCAGTAGCCGTTTTCATCGAGAATCGATTCGATCTGTGACTCGGCCTCAGCCATCGCCTCCTCGATGGACATGTCATCGACGAGCGCGGCGTTCAGTGGCTGTCCATGTGCGGTCTCAATTTCGCTCCACAGCGGCGTCCGTGGCCGCGGTTTCGCGTTCTGGAGGCTGCCGTAGAGCGCCTCGAACCACGGCTGGGCGTCCATGTTCTCCTCGAAGGTGTCGTGTCGGAACGGAACGCCACCGAGGTCGACGTACTGCTCCTGGGCCTGCTTCGAGACGAACGACTGGAGCACGTCCCCGGCGGCGCTTTTCGTCTCCGCATCGGCGTAGCTGTTGATGCCCAGTAACCAGTTCCCCTGGACAGGGGCCGCCCGTTCCTCGCCTTCGGGGATCGGCATGAACGTGATGTTCTCGTACTCGGTCGCCTTGTCCTCGTTCAACAGTAGCGAGGTCCCGGAGGGCCACTGCGGGGCCGCGGCGACGCTGCCGTCGGCCAGCCCCGAGAGCACCTGACTGTTGTCGAAGGATGCGACCCCGTCGGGACTGATCGAGCCTAGGTCGTTGACGAAAAACGAGGCGGCCTCGATACCGCTTTCGTCGGCCCAATCGTAGCCCCAGTTCTCGTCAAACATATTCCCAGCCATGCTCATGCCGACGCTGAAATACGAAGACATAATCGGGTTCCCGCTCTTACCGCGCATGGCGTACCCTTCTGCACCGTCGACCTGCTCAGAGATTTTCTGTCCAGCGCGGTAGACATCCTCCCACGTCTTGGGCAGATCTTCACCGACCTCCGAGTATAACCCCTCATTAACGACGAAGATGTGTGAGTTCCCGACCGCACACAGCGCCTTCAGTTCCGGTTCGGCATCCTGTGCGTTCGGCGGGACCGCCTCACCGGGCGTCGGCCAGGTCCCGATGTCGAGGGTCTGCTGAATGATCTGGTCGGTCGGCAGCGAGTCGACGTGATCCCGGATCGGCGCGAGATGCCGTGCGAACTGTGGCATCCACGGGTCGTCCATGGCGACGATGTCGTAAGTCGCCTTCTCGCTTTGAAACATCGTCGAGAGCTTCTCGAAGAGATTCGCGTTCGGCAGGATCGTCGTCTCCGTCGTCACGCCGACCTCCGACTCGACGTGGTTCTTCAGCAGTCGCTTGATCAGCTCCCCGTCACCGCTGGACACAGCGAGTGTGATCGTCTGGGTCCCCGACCCGCCGCTTGAATCACCGATACACCCCGCGAATGCCGTCGCCCCCGCCGCACCTGCAGCGGTGATGAACCGTCGCCGCGTCTGTTGGGTCTCACCCTGCGATGTGGTGCTGTTCCGTGTCATCAGCTGAGAAAACTACAAGTATATAAAAAAGATCTTATAATATTATGCTATACGTCGATATATATCTACAAAGGTAGGTATTTAAACGAACGTGGTCGTGATGAGCTACTAATTATCTTCGACCTCGCTCCTACTGCTCACCTGTCTCGGGGACGGTTCCGGCCGATACCAGCGCTACGAGGTTCTGATGAATGGCCTCGTTCGAGGCCAGCACCATCTCGCTGTTCTTTCCGTCGAGAGCCTTGATGCGGGTCACCTCGCCGCCGGCCTCTTCGACGATTTTGACCCCCGCCGCGGTGTCCCAAACAGAGAGTTGCCGCTCGAAGAACGCATCGAACTGCCCGGCGGCGACCATCGCCAATTCGGCGGCCGCCGATCCAAACCGCCTGACGCCTTGTGTCACGTCGAGGATGGCGCGGAAGTGGTCGTACTCCTGTGCTTGCATTGACGCCGTGTCGAATCCAGTCACGATGAGGGCCTCGGACAAATCAGTCGTTGCCGACAGTGACAACGGCTGGCCGTTAGCGTATGCGCCGCCGCCCTCGATGGCAGTGTACATCGTCTCTGAGGGGACGTGATAGACGATCCCGACATCGGGCTCGCCCGCGCCCTCGAAGGCAATAGAGACGGAATAATGGGGGATGCCGTTGAGGAAGTTCGTCGTGCCATCAATTGGGTCGATGATCCAGCGCGGTTTTGTCGTGAACTCCGGGGCACTCTCTTCGGAGACGACAGTATGGTCGGGAAACTGCCCACTTAGCTCCGCTAGTATCGTCTCTTCGACTGTACGGTCGGCCTCAGTGACTATATCGCCGTTGTGCTTCACCTGAAACTGATCGGCGGCTGGTTTAACGGACTCAAGCTTCCTACCGGCTTTCCGCGCGGCCCGGACAGCGGCCCACAGTTGCGGGTATGTTGCATTTCGCATACCCGGCTGTTCCGGGCAATACTAAATTGGATTGCTATGAGCGCTATACAGACCTCGATACCGCTCCCTACAAGGGGTGTCTTTTTACGATACCAATGCGGGTGAGGGAGTCACCGATGCCACAGACCGACTCAATGGAGGTTGCGTCGTGTTCGCTGCAGTCGGGCGAGGGTTGCCGAATCTCACCGACAACCGATTGACCGGGTTCAATACCAATCTACTTCCAATCGTAGTCGTCAGTAGTGCTGTTGCCAACCAGTTCGAACTCGTCGAACGACGGTGTTTCTTAAGTTGCCATACAGGAGCAACTACGAAGCAGGTTCTACATTTCTCACAGCCGCTGGAAGAGGGATAGTGCTATGCTGTCAGCGGACTCAGTCCAGACTACACAAGACTAACCAACATAACCGCCAAGTTCCCGGGAAGTGTTGGTTAGCACATGTCCGACCGCTCCCACGCCAGAACCGCACTCGAAGAACTCCAGGCCATCGACCGGGACGCACTCTCAACAGACCTGACTGGGACATACGACCGGACACTCGAAGAGATCGAGACACTCTGTGCAGAACTTGAGGCGGCGGCCAAAGCTGACGAACAATCCACAGAGCAACCCGACACACCGGAAGGGTGGGATGTGGATGACTGGGATGACCAGCTCGAGTCAGCTTGCGAGAAAGCAGCGATTTCCTCAACGAAGGGCACCCTCACGACGAAAACCATCGATGGCCGTGACTACTACTATTTGCAGTGGCGAGAAGGTGACTCTGTCACGAGCCAATATGTAGGCCCCGTTGATCCAGCCTGACTCACGAGCGGGGCCACACACACCCCCCGTTTCGAGTGTTTCTCCCTGAACGACCGTCTCCTTAGGAGAAGAGCAGTTCCATCCGATTAATATATAAAGATAGTCCGTACCACCCCCCGTTTCGAGTGTTTATCCTAGGAGTTAGCTGTCTACTACTACTACTAACGTTACCTAGTAGAAAAGAATATATATAGCGTTCAAAACAGCAGTATCATCCAGCCTGATCTCCAACATGGCCTGGTTTGAAGCCTTCCCCTCAGCAGGCTGCTACCAGTGGAATTGACACCCTCAGATTCAGTCGGTCTTGGGGGAACGGGTGATTCCGGCAGAACACTCGAAACGGGGGGTGTGTGAGTTGGACTGTCTGATTTTCAGAGTGTGTCGTAGAAACACCCTCACGAAGTTTGTTTCATTGATAGACCCGGTCAGTAAGCGTGCGAGGCAATCGTAGAGTAGTTGAGGACTATCAAACCGAATTTGGTTCTGTAACTTGCTGTACTAATTGAACGGCCGGAAAATCCTCTTGATAGTCAAACGAGGCAAAAACTGCTTGGTAGCGGTCCGACGGGAAGACAAACACAATAACAGACTCAAAAATCAACGATTGTGCTTTGTACCGTGCTTCTTCAATAAGCTGTTTAAAATCGTCACCTGTGACTTGATTCGCCATTATTAATTTATAAGCCTCGTTGAATTCAGTGTCCGAGTAGCGTTCTTTCACATCATCTCGTATATGCCTAATTTCAAAGCTACTGCTCCCTAAGTCAGCAACAACGCGAGGTGTTGATTCCTCAAAATTCAAAATAGCTTCAGCGATATCCGACATGTTTTGTATACTTATAGTCTAGGTAATAAGCCTCTTGATGTAGAATCGTTGTTAACTCTATACCGAACAATCACAGAAACCGGTCCGAGGGTGAGATGATTTTGATGACGCTGTGATCCCAACCCGGATCTCAAACGAGCCGCTTGTTTCGTGCAATAAGTTCGTTGGAGGAATCTGCCGGTCAGATATATATCACTGATCTTCTCCGAGACAGTCCAACGCGTGACTGTCGGACTCACAGCACCCCCGCTGAGCAAGATCGAAAGAACACTCGAAACGGGGGGTGGCGAACATTCAATATTTCGACAAAAATAAGAAATGCTCAGAAATAGCCGACACAGCCCCTCTATATGGTGGTTACACTCGAAACAGGGGGTGAAACGTGCCACGACGCACTAGAACAGGAGAAACACTCGAAACACTCGAACTAGGGATTTATTATCGATTGGTCTGAGAATACATCCAACATGGATTCCCCGTTCGACGATCCTGGGAAAATCTTCGCCGATAAGCGGCCTCTCGATGAGGATTATACTCCCGAGACGATTCTGTGCCGGGAGGACGAAGTCAGCCGCTATTCTGAAGCCCTGCAGGACGTCATCGAAGGGTTCGGGCCGAACAACGTCTTCATTTACGGACAGACGGGCAACGGCAAGACTGTCGTCACGAAGAAGATGATGGAATTTCTCCGCGCCGAAGCCGCTCAGCACGATGTCCCGGTCACGATACTCGAAATCAACTGCAACAAGGACGACAGTATCTTCAACGTCCTCATCTCGCTCGTTAACCAGCTCCGGCCCCCGGACGATCAGGTTCCCGAACAGGGGCCGACGAAGGGCTTCCTCTGGTCGACACTGTACGACGAGCTCGATGACCTCGAGGGTGACGTCGTCGTTGTCCTGGACGAGATTGATATGCTCGGCGCGGACAACGATAAACTCCTGTATGAATTCCCCCGGGCCCGCAAGATGGGGTCACTGGAGGACACCCGCGTCGGCGTCATCGGCATCTCGAACAACCACATGTTCAAAGACTCGCTGGACCCGCGGGTCAAGAGCACGCTCTGTGAGTACGAAATTTTCTTTTCACCATATGATGCCACTGAACTCACTGATATCCTCCAGCACTACGCCGATCTCGTGTTCCGAGATGGGATCATCGACGAGGGCGTGATCCAACTGTGCGCTGCCCGGGCCGCCCAGGAACAGGGCGACGCTCGCGAGGCACTCGATCTGCTCGAAACGGCCGGGAATATCGCACGCAAACAGGACGCCGGGCAGGTCACCAAAGCCCACGTCGAAGAGGCTGGCAGCCGCGTCGAGGAACAGCGTGTCCTCACAATCGTTCGCGAACAACTCACCTCGCAGATGAAACTCGCGTTGCTCGCGACGGCCTTCCTCAACATCGACGACGAAGCCTCTCCCCGTGCGAAGAACATCTACCAGGTCTATGAGAACATCTGTCAGGTGTGTGGCTACGAACCTCGCTCGAAGCGGCGGGTCAACGATTTCCTTGACTCGATCCGCCTCTATGGCTTGCTCGAACGCGATGAACGTAACCTCGGTCGGGCCGGCGGGCGGTCGTATATTCACACTCTGGAGGTCTCACCGGAACTCGTCTTCGAGGGGCTCAAACAGGATCAGGACGGGTCTGAATCGACACTGGAGCGCTACGACCTCGTTCCCGATCCTGAAGAGGCCCAGCAGGCCCGGCTGATGTCCTACGTCTGAAATCCTTCTGATAAGGACCTTCTAAACTCGTGACAGGCTTCAGCAATCCCAGTCAATACGGAGTGAATATCTCCCACAGCGTTCCAGAATAAACCGGCCACTATTCATTACCGAGAGGAAGCGTATCCTGCCCGGCTACGCGAACTGTCTCGCCGAAGAAACCAGGACGGGACGCTTGGACTATAAATGAGCAATGCAACCGCTCAGGAAGGGGTGCTGCTCCCGGGTCAAACACAGCAGGAATTTGAATCGTCCCTTGAGTGTGGACGTTTCGGAGTTCCACAGAGGTCCGGCGGACAGAGCTTTGTATCTCGTAGTACGTGGAGAACTCCTCCCACTGGCCCGGTGGTGCAACCCGTACTTCGTGACTGATACGTCCTTCATATGCCGACGGTGGCCAAATACGAAACCGGAACCAATCAGGTTGGTACCCTTCATATGGTGAGCTAGACGCGATTCCACCGATAGTTGAATTGAATGTGAGGTGCATCTGGGGACGCTGGCCGCCGCTCTGTATGATCCGGTCGACCTCGACTGCGGCGTATCCGATCCCATCCACGTCACCTTCTCGCGGTGGATATTCCCACAGAACACGTGGGTCGGTGTCGGTTTCGACTGTCGTTTCGGCATCAAGCCGTGTCGGCGTGGTTCCAGGAAGCTGTCCGCTACAACCACTGAGAGCGCTGGCGGCTATTGTGCCAATGCTTGCAAGAGCCTGCCGTCGAGTGGGGTAGCTGTCGGTATCGGTGAACGTGGAGGGCATCGGCCCTTGCTACTGTTGCATCGGCCAAACATTCTCTGTTATTGTACAGATTTTCACCACTGGAAAGACGAACTTCGGAGTGTCTTAGATGCCGACACTCCGCGGCGTAGGCTGATCGCTTCGGGTTCCTTACTGCGGCCGGGCAGACATCCCGACGTAATAAGGAACCGACGCCCACTCACCTGATATCTAGGAGGCCGTCGATGAGGAATACTTTGGGTCACCGGCCGGCCATCCGTCGCACATCCTGCTGGGCCAAGTCTCTTTTGTCGAAAACAGTGGTTTGTCTAGGTAGCAGCGTTTCCATAGGTGAATAGGGCACATATTCTGAGGTAGAAACCTATCTCCGGGTGGCTCAAACCGGTTTTGTAGCTTGATTCAATTTTTAGTGAAGTGCACTGGAACCCCAGTTATGGCATCAGACGCGCTCTCAGGTGACGTTTGGCAGCGGTTGAGTTGGGCGATTCGGGAGGGAGTCGTTATCACAGGCATTTTCGTATTCTGGCTCACGATTGCGCTCGTTTTGGTAACTGGTTTGAGTCTTGTTGCGTTCCTGATTCAGACGCTTCGGCTCGACCCGTTACGATTCGTCTATGAGTTCGCACAGCGGGCCGATGTTGTCTGGAGTGCCGTGTTGCCGTTTGCCGGCGCTACGGCGGGGATCTACACTCTTGCCCGTGTCGGGACAATTCTCATTGGTCAGTACCAGTCTACTCCAAGCGAGTGACCACCGCCAAGCAGGTCGCGTTGACCGGTGCCCAATCTAACAGGGAACCGCACTGTAGCCACTCTATTGATATAGTGACTGAAGATGATTTTTAAACCCAAGTGCTGCATACAACCTCTGTATGCAGCATGCGCCTGCAAACCAACCGAGAGGCTGACAACTATCCGTTTCTCAGCCCTCGAAATCGGATACCAGAAGCCCAATAAAGGAATTCGTTCGCCACTGGAGCGAGCGCCCTCAGCGCCCGTATCAGTGAATACGGCCGAATTAACGTCACAGAAACCTTCTGCTCTCCAAATCTGTTTATCACATCAATTTCTTCCGTTCGATAACCAAACGATTCCGATTTAGGGGGATGATGTCCGGTGATTCGCGTCCATCCAACAAATCGTCACCATCGCTTGCGATTGGGGCCTCACAGCGTTCAAGAACCTTCTCGAAATCTGTTAACTTGTCTGTGCTGAATACAACGCGCGAATCGGCCACCAACCTTCCCACAAGTATTGGGATGACGAATCGCTGGTCCAGAAGATGGACTAGTACTGACCGCGACTTATCTTTCGGCGCATTACAATCCTCCGCAGCATTTCCTGTACTGTTCAAAAGGGTCAGGAACTCACGAAATATTATAAATCCGGTATAACTATGTTATACGTATAACCTGCAGAAAAATACCATATCCGGCTTTCTATTTCGCACATGCCTGTTGGAGATATTGTGTTGACGGGGCTGATGGCCGTCCTCCTCGTCGGTATCGTCGGCCTTCTCACCCGTGTCGAGAACTGGCGGTCCTATACGCCGCTGGCTGGCGGCGGGGCCGTCACCGGCGACGAGACGGCCGTCATCAACCGCGAAAAGCCCGCAGGTATCATTCGCTGGCTAACGACTGTCGACCACAAGGACATCGGGCTACTGTACGGGTTGTACGCCATCATCGCACTCGCCGTCGGTGGCATCATGGCGATGCTCATTCGCATCCAGCTCATCGTCCCGGGAGGGGCAATACTGGGAACGAACGCGTATAACTCCATCCTGACGAGTCACGGCATCACGATGCTGTTCCTGTTCGGGACGCCGATCATCGCAGCGTTCGCGAACTACTTCATCCCCCTGCTCATCGGGGCCGACGACATGGCGTTCCCGCGTATCAACGCCATCGCGTTCTGGCTGCTCCCGCCCGCGGCGCTGCTCATTTGGGCGGGTTTCTTCCTCGCGCCGATGACCGAGAACATGATCGAGCCGGCCCGCACGGCCTGGACGATGTACACCCCGCTGTCGGTTGAGCAGACCAACCCCGGCGTCGACCTGATGTTGCTCGGCCTGCATCTTTCAGGGGTCGCGGCGACGATGGGGGCGATCAACTTCATCGCGACCATCTTCACCGAACGCGACGGTGAGGTCAACTGGGCGAACCTCGATATCTTCTCGTGGACGGTTCTCACCCAATCGGCGCTCATCCTCTTTTCTTTCCCGCTGCTGGGCAGCGCCATCGTGATGCTGTTGCTGGACCGGAACCTCTCGACGACGTTCTTCGCCGTCGAGGGCGGCGGCCCGCTGCTGTGGCAGCACCTGTTCTGGTTCTTCGGCCACCCCGAGGTGTACATCCTCGTTCTGCCGCCGATGGGACTCGTGAGCCTCATCCTGCCGAAGTTCTCCGGCCGGAAGCTGTTCGGCTTCAAGTTCGTCGTCTACTCGACGCTGGCCATCGGCGTCCTCTCCTTTGGCGTCTGGGCCCACCACATGTTCTCGACGGGTATGGACCCGCGGCTCCGGGCGTCGTTCATGGCCGTTTCCATCGCTATCTCGATACCGAGTGCGGTGAAAACATTCAATTGGATCACGACGATGTGGAACGGCCGCCTGCGTTTGACAACGCCGATGCTGTTCTGTATCGGCTTCGTCTCGAACTTCATCATCGGCGGCGTCACCGGCGTGTTCCTCGCCTCGATACCCGTTAACCTGATTCTCCACGATACCTACTACGTCGTGGGCCACTTCCACTACATCGTGATGGGCGCTCTCGGATTCGGGGCATTCGCGGGCATCTACTACTGGTTCCCGGTGTTTACCGGTCGGATGTACCAGCGCACCCTCGGGAAGGCCCACTTCTGGCTCTCGATGGTCGGGACCAACGTCACGTTCTTCGCGATGCTGGCGCTTGGGTACTTGGGCATGCCGCGGCGCTACGCCACCTACGAGTTCGACGGCGCTATCGCGCCGCTGACGCAGGTGGCGACGTTCCACCAGCTGGCGACGGTGGGCGCAGTCATCCTGCTTGTTGGTCAGCTCATCTTCGTCTGGAACATCGTTCAGTCCTGGCTCGAAGGCCCGAAAGTCGAGGACGGCGACCCGTGGAACCTCGAACGCGACGGCATGCTAGACCGTGAGTTCCAGTGGTTCGACGAGCAGCTCGAAGCCGAGTCGCCGGAGAAAGACCCGTCGCTGCTCGCTGACGGCGGCCAGGACGAGGGGCAATCGGCGCTGGTTGACGATGACGAACCGACCGAGGAGGTCGGCCTCGACCGTCCGTGTCGACCCCTCGCTCAGGCTCAGGATGCCGAACGCTAACCCGACCATCGAGAGCCAGAACGCTACGAAGCAGACGAGGAGTGCCCATTTCGACAGCCGACGGAGCCTTTCATCGTTGCGTTCGACCCATGTTCGGGACGGCGGCGACCGCACCTCGTGCTCCGGGCGGAGCTCGTGTTGCCCCGGACGTTTCTCCCCCAGTCCGGCGAGCACGACGAGGCCGAGCAGGCCGCTCCCGACGGCGAGCGCTCGTGTCGGCCATGGGGTCCGCTCCCTGATCAGGAACGCGTTGCTCGGAGCTGACGGCTGGACATACGCTTGGACCGTCGTCCCCGGCTCGTAGGACCGAACGACGGACTGCGCTTTCGGCCGATCCGAGTAGGTTCGAATGGTCGGCCCAGGGAACACCTGCTCGCTTGTGTACGTCTCGACTGGTGACAGGCGTGTACGAAGTGCCTCGACGAGGGCGACTTGTAGGTCAGCTTCGGCGACAAAATCAATCGGCTTCCGTTGGAAAGACTCTGCTATCTCCTCAGCGATAGCGATACATTTTATATCTGCGAAGGAGAGTGTTGGCTACTTAGACCTCCGTATTCTGCCGATAGCTCATCTCAATATCTCATAGGGTGGGGTTGTCCACTCTCTCAGAAAGTCCGCGACAAGCTCGGGCCTGACCGTGTGATTGTGGTCGGAATCGGAGACGAGCGTTGGCGTGTTGACCTGATCTAACCAACATTGGTCGGTATAACCTCGTTGCAGTTGGTTAGTTGTTTTCCGGACACAGAATCCGGACAGTCCTCAATAGCAGAAAATTAGACCGCGAATTTCTAGTTGTCACAGGCCAACCCGACTCTGATTAGCCTATGCCCCAAGTAATAGGTGATGACATCGACCACAGATGAAGTGATCAGTGTACTCCGAGATGCATATTTAGAAGAACTGGAGACGGTCATGAATTACCGGACGAATTCAATTGTTCTCGATGGTGTTCGAGCCCAAGAAATCAAAGAGAGTCTCGAGGAAGATATTCTGGAAGAGCTTACACATGCAGAGTTACTGGGACAGCGGCTGAAACAACTTGACGCTCGGCCACCCGGTTCAGCCGAGTTCACTGCCCAGCAGGAAAGTCTGCAGCCCCCGGAAGATTCAACTGATGTGCTAGCGGTCATCAGAGGAGTCCTTGATGCAGAAGCGGACGCGATCTCGACGTACAGAGAACTTGTCGACCTCGCCCGCGAGGCTGACGACCCAGTCACGGAGGGCCTGGCAGTGGAAATTCTCGGGGATGAGGAGGCACACCGGACGGAATTTCGGGGATTCGAGACGGAGTACAGCGAAAGCTGAGGCACAGGTCGACGAGTTTCGATCTGTATTTTTGTCAGATTGTATATACTAGTTTATCACTCTCAGTGGTGTAAAAGAGAGTTCACGCGCGTCCGAGCCGCTCAGGGAAAGTAGAGATACCGAAACTGTCAGGTATTGACGCGCCGGATTATGGTGTTTAATACTCATTCGCTTGGGGCGCATCACATCGTTGAAATATACGCTTCAACGAGTGAAGCCTCGGCTTTACGCAGCCTGTAAGAAACCGTTGAGCGCGGCCAATCGAGTTCCGCTGCGAGCTCATCAAGAGTCGTTTGGCGCGGTGTCTCGTAGTACCCCTTTTCAGCGGCTAGTTCCAGCACTCGGCTCCGTTCAGGCTGAATAGTAACGGAGTCGAACAGTGTAAGTATCGGACCGGTGGCATCATTGACGTGTTGGAAATGGAAAGACAGGCCCTCTTGCAGCAGGCCACCCAGTGTGTCGTATAGCATACCGACTTTTTTATCATTCTCCATGAGGATGCGCCAGCGCTCGGTGCTCTTCTGTCTGATAATCTCAAAGAGTAGGGCACCATTTATATACCGGTTAGTAATTGTTGGGACCGAGTCGCAGTGGACAAGATCCTCAAAGTAGTTGTAGACGAGACTTCGCTGGGAGCCGGCTTCGAGCACATCACTGTAGTGGCGACCACCACAGGTGCGGTCGCTGATACTCAGTTGGTCGTACTCTGAATCCGTTAACAGCGCCGTCGCATCTTCGACGACCGATGTGGGGCCCGTTATTCGGTCTAACCGCCAGAGTTGCGCGTTACCCATCGAACAGAGGAACGTCGTCGAACGGGCTTCCGGTGTCTCGATGAACAGATCCATGAGCTTGTCAACACCGTCGTCGTACCGGATCTCGAAGACAAACTCCCGCATCTATACCATTTTGAGTGTGGATAGTACAGTCAATTTCGATTCTCGTTGTTCGCTTCTGAGGCGTATGGGGTAGCGTATACGCTGATACCGTATCCATCGCCTCGCACGGTTGTCGTAAGACAAGGTAAAATACAGGCTCTCACGACAAAAATACATTCATATGAGCAACACTGCCGCTGATGACTCCCTTCCGTGGTTCGTCAAGGTCGTTATTGCGATAGCGCTATTAGTAATTCTCTTCATTATTGGTATTGACCTGCTAGCGTTTGCCGAAGCTTGGTAGCCAGTCTGACACCATGTTACCAGTCGCTGTCTTCTTTATACAGTCATCAGGCCTCACGGGTAGAACTATGTCTTTAGTTTAAATACCAGTAGACACGACACCACTACAACTGACCGGACTGGGACCCACCATGAGTGTACAACCGAATCAGCCACAGCGGATCAAGAACAACGCGCTGGTCACGCCCAACTGGCTTGAACGTCGACTCGATACCGTCGCGTCTGATACTCCGGACCTACGGCTCATTGAGGTTGACCTCAACACCGACTTCTATGCTGAATCGCACATCCCCGGTGCAGTTTCGATCGACTGGCGACAACATCTCCAGCATCAAACCCGGCGCGATATCCCCTCGCAAGAGGCACTCTCAGACCTCCTTGGTACACGCGGCATCACTGATAAATCGACACTTGTTCTCTACGGGGACAGCTCAAACTGGTTTGCGGCACACCTCTACTGGATGCTCACGTACTACGGCCATGAGGACATATATCTCCTCGATGGGGGCCGGAAACACTGGCTTGAGTCCGGGCGGCCGACAAGCGATATTGTACCGTCGTACACGCCACGGTCGTATCGGCCGGGTGGCCCATACGAGCGCGTGAGAGCGTACCGCCACGATGTGCAGCGAGCGCTATCCAAGCCGACCGCGCTCGTCGATGTCCGACTCCCAGACGAGTACGATGGTACGATTCTCGCGCCACCGGGGATGGCGGAATCCGCACAGCGAGGCGGCCACATTCCCGGCGCAACAAACATCGTCTGGTCAGAGAACCTCCGCTCTGACGGCCGGTTCAAATCTTGTCCAGCACTCACTGAGCTCTACCGTGACCATGACATCGATAGCGACTGCGACGTGATTGTCTACTGCCGGATCGGCGAGCGCTCGTCGCTGACGTGGTTCGTGTTATCTGAACTACTCGGCTATTCGTCTGTCAGGAACTACGATGGGGCGTGGACTGAGTGGGGGAATCTCGTCGCTGCCCCCGTAGCAACCGGGCAGAAGTAGCGAGAGTGGGGCCCTACATCCCCTGTTGTTATCTGAGCTTGTCACAGGACAAGTAGAAGGTTAACTCACGGAAAATAGGACTGTCTAGTATGCCTTCGATGCCTGTCTCGTGGTTGCCCCTCATCGGGCTTCTGGCAATTCCGTTCGTCGTGGCGTTCGTGGTCGTTCTCGAACCAGTCGCACTCCTGGCAGTCATCAATACGATTCTCATCGTGGCTGCCGTTCGGGTCATGTTCGGCGCGGATGATCTCACTACTCTCAAGCGTGTAGTCGCTCGAATACGATGATGTCCGGTGGCCACGGCACGGGAGTGGTGAGCGGCGATGTCAGCCTTGTCGTCTTCGCTTTGGTTGGGCTCCTCGGCGGCGCACACTGTCTGGGGATGTGCGGCCCGCTCATTACCCTGTATGCCGACCAGTTAGGAGACGACGGACCGGTTGCCTGGGCAGAGATCCGCCAGCACCTCCTGTTCAACTTCGGGCGAACAGTGAGCTACGCGTTTCTCGGCGCACTCATGGGGCTGCTCGGGACCATCGTCTATGACACTGCAGCAGTCGTTGCGCTGGCAGATAGCTTTCGGGCAGTCGCCGGAATCGCTGTTGGGGGATTTATAATGGTGACCGGGGGCCTGTACCTCCGGACTGGCACGGCGACGGGCGCCATTACGAGTTTCGGGTCTGGATCACTGCTATGGCGTTTCAGCACGCGATTGCACCAGCACGTCGACCAGTGGGTCGGCGGTCCGCGTATCATCGCCTTGGGTGCGGTGCACGGTATTCTTCCGTGCCCGCTCCTTTATCCGGCGTTTCTGTACGCCTTCGCTATCGGGTCACCGACCCATGGCGCGCTTGCACTGTCCGTGCTTGGACTCGGAACCGTCCCTGCGGTGCTCGGGTACGGTGTCGCGTTCAACTCGATCTCCCCGCGGTTTCAGTCCAGACTGCATCGCGCGCTCGGGGTGATGTTCCTCGTTCTGGGGTATCTACCGCTGTCGCATGGACTGATAATTTTCGGTCTGTCAGTCCCACACCCGTCAATTCCCATTTACCAGCCGCTGGGGTGATCCAGTGAGGGAGCGACTCGCCGCGCTCATCTTATCAGACACTGTCGTTCTGACGACGGCTCAGCACCGCGGTTAACCGCCAGTGGTCGCGGCATTGTCCTGTGACAAGAGTGGTTACAATTCCATCGGGGCAAAGAAGCCGAAACAGTATGGATACTACCGAGGTTCGATCAGGCACCGCGAGGTCAACATCCGGACACGACGGACTGTCTGGCTGTCGACGCGTCCGCAGAGTGGCTTTCCGAGGGGCGTCGTCAATGGCCGCACTCGTGTCCGTCGGTGTTGTAAACGCACAGGAGGCGGGCGCTGCCACCGCAAGCGGAGGTAGCGGGTCCGGGCTCGTCGTCACGGCAGTGGCACTGGGGCTTACTGGGCTCACTATCGGCGCGGTATATCTACTTAGCTGGCGAGACAGACCGGAGCCGTCGTTTTCTCCCGCCACGCCCACCGAAGAGCAAGTCGCTAACCCACACAGTGGACAGATGTTCGAGTCCGAAGTCCCACAACGCGAGACAGAGTCGGTCGAACACGACGCGTTCGACCCTGTCGGGACCGGACTGCTACTCGTGCTGTACTTCGTGGTCATTTCGCTGATGTGGCTGTTCATGTACTTCGTCGAATTCCTCGGTAACGGGCCATCGGTGGTGGGATAATATGCACGTCCACAGATTCGAACGGCTGTGGCTGGTGGCCGCGCTCGCGATGATTGTCCTGTTCATCGGAACTGTGACCTATGGCGCTGTCGGCGCCGGCTACGGGATGGTTGATGACACTGGTGGCCAGGTCGACCCCACAGACGCCACGGCCAGCGAGAACTTCCGAGAGCCGGGTGTGTACAACGGCAGCGAACCGGGCCACTACGACGTGTATATCGAAGCGAAGCAGTTCCTGTTCGTTCCCGGGACAAGCGACCCAGTCCGTGTCCCGGCTAACAGCACCGTCACGTTCCACGTGACAAGCACGGACGTGGTCCACGGCTTCGAGGTCGTTGGCACAAACATCAACACGATGGCTGTCCCCGGGCAGGTGGCGACCGTCACCGTCAAGTTCGATGAACCGGGCGAGTACGGCCTCGTCTGTAACGAGTACTGCGGAAGCGGCCATCACACGATGGAAGGGTCGTTGGACGTCGTTCCGGCCGCGCAGTTTAACCAGACCGAGGTGAACTGAGATGGCACATCCACACAAGTCAGAGCAGCCCCAAGCCTACGAAAGCGACACGGCACAACTGTCGGATCGCCTCGCCTTTATCCACAAGTTCCCCAACGCTGCGCGCATCACTCGCCTCTCGATGGGGGTTTCGTTTACTGCACTGACTATCGGTGCGCTCCTGGGTATTGTTCAGGCTCTCCACCGAACGAATGTCTTCAGAGGCGTGATCAGTTCGGCAGATTACTACTCCGTGTTGACAGGCCACGGCGTCTTGCTCGCGTTGTTCTTTACCATCTTCTTCTTGACAGGCATCTTCACCTGGGGCACGAGCCGAAGCCTCGGCAGGGAACTCCCCTCGCCGCGGTTTTCTTTGGCGTGGTTCCTGCTCATGCTCTCCGGTGCGGTGATGACGGCAACAGCCATATTCGGCGGGTTGGTCGGCCAAATTCCGTTCTCCGCAGACGTATTATACACGTTCTACGCGCCGCTGCAAGCCCATCCGCTGTTTTATGCCGGATTGGCGGCATGGCTCGTTGGGACGTGGCTTGCTGGAGCCGACTGGATACGTGCCTACTACCACTGGCGGCAGGACAACCCTGGGGAGCGTATTCCGCTCCAGATGTTCATGATACTGACGACGATGCTGATGTGGTACATTGCCACGCTCGGCGTCGCCGTCGAAGTGTTGTTCTTCCTGCTCCCACTCTCACTCGGCCTCATTGAGAGCGTGGACCCACTGCTGACGCGGACGCTGTTCTGGTTTTTCGGCCACCCGGTCGTCTACTTCTGGCTGATGCCGGCGTACTTCGCGTGGTACACCGTCCTCCCGAAGCTCTCCGGCGGACGGCTGTTCAGTGACCCACTCGCACGAGTCGTGTTCATACTCTTTCTCATCCTCTCGACGCCGGTCGGCTTCCACCACCAGTACGCCGATCCCGGCGTGCCGGAAGGATTCAAATTCATCGCCATGACCAACACGATGTTCCTGTTGCTGCCGAGCTTCCTCACCGCGTTCACCGTCGTTGCGAGCATGGAGTACGGCGCTCGCCAGCGTGGCGGGACCGGCTATCTGGGCTGGCTGAAGGCGCTTCCGTGGGGGAACCCGGCCTTTGCCGGCTGTGCGCTGGCCGGCATGATGTTCGCCGCCGGCGGCTTTTCCGGCATCATCAACGCCGGAATGAACATCAATTCCCTCATCCACAACACGCTGTGGGTTCCCGGCCACTTCCACCTCACCGTTGGGACGGCCAGTGCCCTGACGATGATGGCGATTAGCTACTGGCTCTACCCACAGATTACCGGGAAACGGCTCCAGTTTTACGGCATCGCGCAGGTACAGCCCTACATCTGGTTCATCGGGATGGGACTGATGTCGAACGCGATGCATCGTGCGGGACTCGCCGGCGTCCCCCGGCGGACCGCCGAACCACAGTATCAGCAGTTCGACTTTGTACCGGTGTTGGGATCAATGTCTGAGATGCGTCTCCAGATTGCTATCGGCGGGACGCTACTGACGCTCGGGGCGCTCATGTTCGTCGTCGTGATGGTCGGGACCTGGCTGGCCGAGCGCGGCCGCGGTCAACTTCGAGTCGACAGCCATCTCCCCGAGCCTATCTCTGGGCCCGCCGACAGCCCGCGGGTACTCGACAATGTCAAGCTCTGGTTTGTCATCGCTGTTGTCCTCGTCGCAATTGCCTACGGGTTCCCGATTTATTCTATGGTTGCCGACGGTGCGCTTAACCCCGCAGCGCCACCATTCCCCGTATAGCATCCGGGATTTTCTAAGAGTGGTCGTCTCGATTTGCCGCGTTCCAATCGGCGGAATGAGGACTTTCCGACGCGCACAACCACCCGGTCGTGTCCTTAGCCAGCATGGTATCAAGACTCGAAGGCTACGTGGAGCCTGATACACATCATGCAGCTATCGTTGTCTCTCGACAACCCATCATCCAATCGTTTCTGGTGCCAACGTAATTCTGTATGTCGCTGGCAAACACTCTGCGACGCCGTGTCCTCGGCTGCCGTATCTGTATACCTGCCCTGTTCACGGCCGGAGTCGCCACCGCCGCTGTCGCGTACGGACTGCGTACCGACGACATGGTCACGGTGCTCGGGGCACTCCTATTCATCCCGAGTGCGATACTGCTGTTCGCTATCGGGCTCCGTCACGAGAACGCTGCACTCCGGGACAGACGGACGAACTGACCGACGGCCACGGGTGAGGATAGCTTACTGACGCTCGGCGATACGTTGCCGTATCAGCTTGTCAATGTTGTACAGCAGCGCGCTTACCGAGGCGAGGACCGTCGCTAGATAGACAATGAGCTGCGGTGGTCCCGAGACTGCCCCACCCAGCGCCGCTCCGGCGAAACCGACTGTAACGACCTCAACCCAGGTGATGACGGTACGCGACAGCAACAGAGGCTGCAACGCGCTGTCTTTGGCCACGGTCAGTATCCCTCCTCAGGGGTGATGGGACCGCTAAAGGCTGAGTACAGCACAATGAAATACATAGCGACCAGCGGCAACAATAGCGACGCGCCGATGGTCATCAGGTTCAGTGGCAGCGTCGAGACAATGGTGTCCTGGACGGTAGCTCCCGTTGCTGGGTCGATGGCTGGGTACATGAGTATCGCGACAACAGTCACGAAACCGTAAGTCATGATTGCCGCCATCCCGAGAGCCCGAAGACTCTGCTCTTGCCGGAGCGCCACGACGTAGCCCGTTGCAAGTCCGATGGTGGCTCCCACAAGGATGATGATACCGGGGTCTAACAGTACCGAGATGCCATCCGGAAGCCGCACAGCGAGGATACCAAGGGTAATGATAACGGCGATCAGATAGCCACCGGCCGCCACCGATCCGTACATAGTCACCGCCTCGGGGAGTCGTTTGCGGGCCTTCAGTTGGAGGAACGCTGCCCCAGAGACGACCGTCAGTAGCGTCAGCGTGACACCGACGCCGAGGCCGACAAGCGTCAGTGACGCAGTGGCGCCGACGAGCCAGTTACCGGCGAACACACCAAGTAGGAACGGAGCGAGGATGCTGCCGACGACGAAGGCTCGGCCCCACCATCGTTGCCACTGTGCGTCGTGGCGCTGTTCATACATTTCAGGAGCAAGGCCACGCAGGATAAGCGCGCCCAGAATACCAAACATCAGCAGGTAGTGCCGGCTAAAGAGACCGGCATATGCCGGCGGGAACGCGGCAAAAAGTGCCCCGCCGAAAACGACAAGCCACACTTCATTACCGTCCCAGAAGGGCCCGATAGCCGCTAGCACTGTTTCACGTTCATCTTCGGACTCCAGCAACGCGAATATCGCGCCGGCTCCAAAGTCGAATCCGTCAAGAAACAGGAACGTGGCCAACATGACAAACAGTAGTATGAACCACAGTTCCGGCAGTGGAAGTCCAAAGAGCGGGCCGGCCGTCAGTGATTCGAGGCTAATCATCGTCGGCCACCCCCGCTACTGGCGTCTCCTGTTCTTGGGCCGGCGCTCTCTCACGATTGACTCGCAGGTCGTCGCCGCCGGGCGGACCGTTCCGGATGATACGCCAGACAACGTAAGTGTACAGTCCCAACAATGCAGTGTAAACGCCCACGAACCCGATGAGTGTAATCGTGGCTTCTGTGCCGGTCAGGCCCGGGGAAACGCCCGCACTAGTCCGCATCACGTCCTGAATCACCCAGGGTTGGCGGCCAACTTCAGTGACAATCCAGCCCAACTCGACAGCGACGATACCAAGCAATGACGACCCCATTAGCGCCTTGTGTAGCAGGCCGTCCTCCAACAGTTGGCCCTTGTACCAGCGGTAGCCACCCCAGAACGCTAGCAGGATGAACCAAAAGCCCAGTCCGACCATCGCGCGGAACGCCCAGAAAACGATGGCGACGGGCGGGGCCTCCGTCTCAAAATCATTCAACCCACGTATCTCGGCCGTCGGATCACCTCCACTGGCCAGCCACGATGCCCCTCCGGGGATGCCGATGCCGAACAGCTCCTTCGCTCGAGGATTCGTGAATCCGTCAACGCTCGTCGGCACAGCGACGATGTACTCCGGGACGTACGACTCGGTTTCCCAGACGGCTTCCACCGCGGCGAACTTTTGTGGTTGGGTCTCGGCGACGTGACGACCGTACATATCGCCATGTAGCACCTGCAGTGGCGCGGTGATGAGCAGGGCCACGAGACCGATTTTCAGCGTTGCCTCCCAGAACTGCGGGTTCTCTACGGGATAGCCCCAAACGTGGTGCCGGAACACGTAGTAGGCACCGACACCAGTCATGAACAGCGCCACAGACTCAACAGCTGCATTCTGCATATGGACGAACATATACCCAAAGCGGGGGTTTAGATACGCTGCCATCGGGTCTACGAGATGGACAACCATCTGGCCGTTCTCCGTGACGAGTTCATACCCACGTGGGGTCTGCATCCATGAGTTTGCGATAAGAACCCACACTGCTGATAGCCACGTCCCCGCCCCGACAGCGACACTGGAGAGGAAATATAGTTTGTCGCCGACCCGGTCACGGCCGAAGACGAACACGCCAAGGAAAGTGGCTTCGAGCATGAACGCCATCATTCCCTCGATAGCGAGCGGACCACCGAACAGCTCACCAGCTGCCGTCGCGAACGCAGCGAAGTTGGTCCCGAACTCGAACTCGAGGACAATACCGGTGACGGTGCCGACGACAAAGGAGATGGCGAAAATCTTGGTCCAGAAGCGACGCAACTGCTCGTAGATCGGCTCATCAGTCCGGATGTTCTTCCATGTAAAGTAGATCAGAAATGGGACGAGCCCCATGCTCATCACCGGGAAGATAATGTGAACGATGGTCGTGACTGCGAACTGGAGCCGACTTGCGATGACTGGATCGATCATGGTGTGAAACCGGATTCCCCTGCGGACCGAACTCTAGATATAGATAGCGTCGAAAGAAGCTTAGCTCTCGTTTTGTCGAGCGACAAGGATGCGGTTTACTGGGCAAGTGGGTTCTATCTTGATATGGAAACTCGCCGCGCAGTACTCCTGCTCGTAGTAGTAGTGACCGCTGTTATGATAACTCGGGGCCTCGTCGCCATCCAAAATGGTGAATTCGGAACCGTTGGTCGACAGCTGGGAGTCGGCGCCATCGTCCTTGGGTTCGGTGTCGCGCTGGTCCGACACTGGGAACAGGTCGGTGTATAAGCCCGAGCGGTCCACAACCGTCGAAAATCTCAATCTTCGGTGTATAGATTCACAGCACCCAGTAATCGCCAAGCGGTTTGTACAGGTGGTGCAATCTAATGCGCGGATCAGTTACCTATCGACTCATAGTAATTCGGCCAGAAGATTCCCAGAGTCCGTAAACAGTACGGCAAGCATCTAGAAGTGGTATTATGTTCGATTTATTGATATGGTCGCGACAAATATGAGTGCGGCATCGTGACCGCCCAGTAGCAGTGTCGCAACGATCCAAGCATCGTCGCTCGCTGGCGGCTACAAATAGGGATAGGTATCTTGCTTGTATTGCACAATAAAAAGAATATTACGTCTCCAGTGCTAACTACCAGTATGAATAAAAACGTCGGTGCTACGGACAAGCGCATCAGAATTGGGCTCGGTGCCATCGCCGGATTCGTGTCGATAGCGGTACTGGCGGGCACACTCCCGCTCCCGCTACTGGCAGCTCCTGTTCTGGGGCTCGGCGCAGTGATACTTCTTATGACTGGACTGACCGGTTTCTGTGGCCTCTACTCGGTACTCGGCATGGAGACCTGTCCAGCCGACACCCGGTGAGGCTCTGTCAGTGATTCTGCAATCGTAGATGATGACCAGCTTCAGCTGCTGCAAAGCAAATATTTGAACTCGTGAAACAGCTGTTTAGTATGAATCTTTGCGATGCCGCGTGGCTTCTGGACTTCTCGCGTAGTGACGTGTCTCTCACCGAGACAGGCACTCTGGTTTGTTGCTTCCAACGTGAACGTCCCACAAATACACGCAGTATCAGATTCCAACGGTACGGCGAGATTTCATCGGAGTGCGCGCAGTCCGATCCCTGAGCCGGTCATGTCCATCTGGACCTGCGCGAGATGATTGAAAACCCCTCCGGTGGTCTTGGGACAGCCGATTGAGGTCCAAGTTCCAGGTCGAGTTCCTCCGCAAGTATCGGCTCAGTGAGACAGTTGATATCAGTCGGGCAGTACTCACCGTCCGGTGGAACGTGACGCTAATCATCAGCGGGGCCCGGGCAGGTCCCAGCCCGGGCGTCGACAGTCATCTCGGGTGATGTCTGGTTCGATGACAGAGTGACCGGCTGAGCCCAACAGCTGCTCAGTCGCGGAGTTGTCGGATGACCAAGGTAATGAGGGCAAGGACGAGGACCACCTGAACGGCCTTGTCAACGTAGCCGATGAGGGTGTAGTTGCCAGCTTTTATGACGAACCACAGCGGTATCTGTACTGCTGTGTACGGTATCGCAGCGATTGCGAGCGCCTGTCTACGAATGCCTCGAACGTACAACGCTGCACCGCCGAGAAAACCGAGCCCAGCGAGTACGAGCGGCGGCGCACCCTCAGTGACACCTGGATAGATGTGTGTCAGTGCAGTAATCCCGATGAGGGCGACGATGCCCTGTTCTAGCGTGGATAGCGACGCCGCCGGTCCATCGACCGACTGCGACTGTGATGTAGTCACGTATAGGAGAATGGACAGGACATCCATGTAATTGTATTTGGCACACGACAAAATCTAAGTGGAAGGTCATTGTATTGTGGCAACTAAACATTTCTATTCCGATATTCAATAGCTATCGGTACGGCGTCCGTCGCCATGATGCTGGGCCGTCCATCGGCCGCAAGCGTCGGGACGTCAGCACATACTCATGATACAGGGATACCTCGAAAAGCTGAAGGCCAACATCATCTATGCCGTCATCGGTGCGTTGGTTACCGGCCTCGCATTCGGTCAGATGACGGGCGGGAGCACCAAACACCAGTTACAGACGGCCATCGTTCCGGTGCTATCTCTCCGAAGCAGACCATGATGCAGCTACGGTGGCAGGGGGTGTGTCGGTGTGAACGTTGGCCCGCCGATGGCCATCGTGTTTAGTTAAGCGTGAAAAGTGAGGCGGACGGATTTCTTGGTGCCTATGCCAGAAATCAGCCGCCTCAGCGGAGATAGAGACTGGATTGATTTGGATTTTGTGGAGCGCGAGCGGACACCCGAGTCGGCGATGGCGTTGGGTATTCAATCGCACGTTGCGGGATTGTCACTGTCGAATACCGTCGACTTACTCGAAGATCTGGGTGTCCAACGCAGTCGCAAAGCCGTCCACGATTGGGTGCAGAAAGCCGATCTACAGCCAGAATCTGGGAAATCTCCGAATCAAATTGCGCTCGACGAAACAGTGATTCGGATCAACGATCAGCAATTCTGGCTGTACGCCGCCGCCGATCCGCAATCGAACGAACTGCTTCACGTCCGGCTATTTGCGACGACTACGACCACCCTCACAGAAATTTTCCTGCGCGAACTTCGGCAAAAACACAATGTCGAAACTGCCGTCTTTCTCGTCGATGGCGCTCAACACCTCCAAACCGCACTTCAACGAGCCGGACTTCGATTTCGGATCTGTCGCCACGGAAATCGGAACGCTATTGAACGGATTTTTCGAGAGCTGAAGCGTCGAACCTCGTCATTTTCAAACTGCTTCAGCCACGTAGACCCGGAAACCGCCGAAAACTGGTTGCAGAGCTTCGCTCGATGGCTCAACGCTACTAACTAAACACTACCCTCGTCTTTGACTCCTCAAATAATTGTGGTGTATACGGATTCGTCTGATCAAGCCTTTGCAATAATCAGACTCTCTCACCAACCTCAAAATTCTGAGGAAGTTAGGAAAACTAACCCAATTCCTCTCGGTAGGCAAGAAACTCTATAGACTGCCACATCAAATAACTGGGGTGGTGTGAAGGTGATTTCTCTCCTGTTCTGGTAATGGAGGTGCTGTACCTCTTGAGAACCTCAATTGATTGAGGGTCACTGACGTCCCAGTGACCTATCCAGGCCCAACGAACGGTGGAACATCCTCGAACCACACATCATATATTCGAGGTCGAATTTTCAGACGCTCCGGTAATCACAGTCCGGTGCAACACAATTCACTCTCAAATTCTCAGAACCTTGTATTGTCTTTTGATTTTCAGAGATAACCTCATTTGTATGTGGAGTCTCAAATGAAAGCGCCAGCCATTCGCCGCGCTGTTTGCATCTTCTACACAGTTATCCAGCACCGAAAAGAGAGCAGCAGCTTCATGACTTTGCTTTCTGCCACCATCGCCACCTCAAATAACGGATGTTCTCTAGTGAATCGATGGACTGTCCGTCCCCATCAACCTCAAAAATCCGAGGTCGCGTTTCTGCATAATCGGGCTGTAGTATGCATGTGTTTCACCTCTCCCCTTGAGAGAAAACTGCAATTCAGTCGGCTATACCACAAATACTTGATGTGGTTTGTAGTGTTGGCCGGGTCGGTATACTGCTCTCATTTTAGGCCACTACTCGGCAGAAGAGTATCCGAAGCGAAGGACGATTTGTGGCATCCCGCTTGTCCAACTATAGGTACTCCTGGCCACTCGACGATCAGTTCTCCACCTGTAGCGGTGTCTGGTGAGACAGTCATAGTCCAACAATGTCTCATTCCCAGACCATCATCTGAAGATTACTCATTGGTCTGCATCTACCAGTGTAAGGTCCATCAGATGAAGACTCTCATCTCGTCGATTATGCGATCAAACAACACCCGGTTCAAATGCGCAACCTTCGGAAAAGAAGCCCCATATCTAACCTAATTTATGCAGCCAAATCTTCTTTAATATCAACTAGTTGTGATAAGATAAAATGGCAGAATTATTCGGATACCAATACTTTGAAGCCTGTAGCCGCGTCCTGAAACAGGCCAAACGCTAATATTTTCATAGAATATAGTTCGGAAAATGGCAACTGTGTGTAAATAGTATAGTAGAGTGATTGTGAGAGTTGATATCGGAGGAATAGGCAAAAAATCAGCTAAACGCTGATTCTTTCACAGCACATGTATCGGAAAATGAGGGTGTCAAGATAAAACTCGAAATGCAACGGCTATGAAAGTTGATATCACCGGAATCGGCGAAAAATCACCCAAACGCTAATTCTTTCACACTATATATGGCGGAAAATATGGGTGTTAGGATAAAACCTGCAATGTATTGCTCATACGAGTTGATATCGCCGAAATCGGCGAAAATTCACGCAAAACACTAATTCTTTCATAGAATATGGGTTGGAAAATGGGGCCTGAGAGTAAATATTGCGATAGAGGGACTTGAACAAATTGATATCGGTAGAATAGCGAGAAAATATATCAAACACTAATTTTTTCACAGACTACAGGCTGGAAAGTGGGTACTGTGAGTATATAATATAGTAGAGGGCCTGTAAGAGTTGATATCGGCGGAACCGGCAACAGCTATTTCAAACACTGATATTTTCACAGGACTAAGGACGAAAAGTTGGGGGTTTTGGTGTAGTATTGGCTGTAAAGCTTCTCTGGTAGTTGATTTCTAGGGATTTGACCTCTTTCAGTCACCCATACATAGTAGTTATTATTAGCGCCACAAGTCCCAGATGGAGCGTTGGGGGCACTCTCACGCTTAGTAAATATATGGATTTAGCGTTGAGAGGACTTGTTCCATCTTACTCTGAGTAAGAGTGTTTCAGAGTCTAAAAACCGTTTTTTCAAGTCTGACGGCTTGAAATTCTAGAATAACGGCAAAAGTTCCCACATGGTTCAGATTGAATCCTGTATGGATGGGGTATTGGGGTGTTTTCGAGCCAAACACCTCGTGTTTTTCCTGAAACCCCCCGAAATAACAGAGGTTATCGATCTGTATGGATGCCAAAATCGGGCCGATCTGTCCCAAAGAACCCCCACTAATCAGTCTATGTTGCGAGTAAGTTGGATTGGCCGTGGGGGTTCTCCTCTCCTTGGCTGAGGGGGCGTTTAGATGTATCACCCACAGTATGTATATGTGGGCCGGTCTGCGACCGGCCAGTCTGCACGGTGGTGGGTGGGCCACTGCATGAGTCAGCAGTGGCTGGTTCGACTGGTGATACGCAGCCCCGCGACGCCGGGCCAGGGGGTCACACCGTAACCCCCTGGACCCTCATCAAGACGTGCAAGCACGTCTTACTGAAAGGAGAGGAAGGAGGAGGAGATTCCCGGTGGAAGTTAGCCGGCAGCGATCAGGCGTGAGGGCTTCGCTCATCACTTGGAAGCAAGAGCTGGATATGACCACTCGATACGGGAGCTCCGGAGGAGGGGACTGTTGAGATCGTGGGGTGGTGTGGGCTGGTGTGGACTTGCGTCTGTTGTCTTCTTCGATAGCCACCCACTGCAGTGAGGGCGGGCAGTGAGCGTGCGCGGTGAGCGTGTGCAGTGAGGGCGGGCAGTGAGCGTGCGCGGTGAGCGTGTGCAGTGAGGGCGGGCAGTGAGCGTGCGCAGTGAGGGCGGGCAGTGAGTGCCAGCAGTGAGGGCGTCCGGTGAGCGCCCACGGTGAGCGTGGGCGGTGAGGACACACGGTGAGGTCAGCCCCTCGTCTTTCACCAGCTGGGTCAGTGTGTCAGCGATTACCCAGACGTCGGCACGGTCTCCTCGTCAGCAGCTCATCAGAGGCCTACCTCGCTAAATGTCATACCTATCTCCGATTCTAGTATCTCCAGAACTACATTAATCACTGTGTCAACATCCGCTATATCAAGATTCGCCACTCCTGCGCCAGCGTGCCCACCGCCGTCACCACCAAATTCGTCGGCGAGTGCTGGGAGCAGTGTGGCTCCGAGACTGAGTTGGTCAGTCATTCGATTGGATGCTCGTGCTGTCACGCGAATCCTGTCTCCCTGTGTAGAACAGACTACTGCCAGATCAACGCCGGCAGATCGAAGCCGTGAGGCGGCTGTTCCCTCGTGTGCACCGACCTCAGAAAACGCCACGAAAAGATCGCCAGCCCGGTACCCACTCGACCGAAGCACACTGGTCGCACTGGCAATCCGCTCGTCACGATTAGTTGACTGCTCAAGCAACTCTGGAAGCGCTTGGGCGTGCTTCTCAACGCTTCCGAAGAGCGTGGCTGCAGCCGTCGAAGTCTGTGGACCGCCGTCTCTAAGGAATCCAGTATCGTCCAACAGGCCAACGAGCAACGGGAGGGCTGCATCAGCAGGAATCTCCCAATCAGCGACAGTTGCCAGCCGAGTGACCAGTTCTGCCGTCGCACCCGCATCTGTATCGACGAGCGAAGCGTCTGCCCGATTGATGAGATCCGCGGGTTCATGATGATCAATCAGCAGTACAGACTCAGGACTAACTGGCGAAATCCGATCCGTTGATGGCGCATCCAAAACAACCGCCACATCGCACTCATCAGGGAGCGTTCCTTCGCAGATAGACGCGTCGGTAACCTTGAGTAACGCACGTGCTGGGTTGGTGACCCCAGCCGGTGTACATATCGTACCCGCACCCAGGATGGTCTGCAGGCCCAGTGCTGCACCGAGACTGTCTCTGTCCGCGCGTCGGTGGGTGATGAATGCTGGCGCAACCGCATTCTCTAATCTCTCAGTAAGTTCAGACATGTTGTTTGTTCCTTGTACCGTGGAATTTCGTGGTATGATTGCCGGTGCGGTTCATTTGATAGAAGCGCAATTCGACAGCTCAGTCATCACTGAGCTCAGCACGTGCGGTGTCCACATCGCGGATTCGCGAGCCGTCCGGGCAGGCATCAAGAATCCCTGAGAGCGTTTCAAGAGCAATCGGACGGTAGTTCAGCAGTTCACAACTGACGTTGACTCGCTGAGCATCGTAAGCCACGAACGGGAACTCGTCAGGATGGTTGTTGTGTTCGTGCCCGTGAATGACCCATCCGTCCCACTCGTCCGGAACGTCCTGCGGTCGGTGAGTGCAGTAGAACTCCCGCTCATCGTGTTCGATGGTACAGGCTTGTAACACTGGGAACGGTGCAGCTTCTGCCTCCAACCCGATGTCGTGATTGCCACGTAGCAGCAGGTCACCGCCTAATCGTTCGAAATACTCGATTGTCTCTGCACCGTCTCGCATATCCATCGCCACATCGCCGAGGTGGATGAGTGTATCCGAGTCTTCAACCGTTTCGTAGTGCCGATTTAGCAGGGCCTGATTCATCTCCCCAACGGAACTGAACGGCCGGTCAGTGTATTGGATGATCCGAGAGTGGCCAAAGTGGTGGTCTGAGATTACATACCGACTCATTGGTTGTCTCCAGTATAGTCAGGTCAGCTACAGACAGTAGTGCGAAGCTACGTACCTATATCTGTTTGAGAGTTGGAAACAAATACCACGATAATCTCCACTACGCTGGTTGGTATAGCAATCGGATTGATGAAAATTCCGGTAGAGATCTCACTCTATGAATGCGCGCTTTTCGCCCCTCTAATCGTGTGCCAATCGCTCTCCATTCCGGTCAGAAATGGTGGTCTCTGCGATGCGCTGCTGGACGCGTTCAATATCGTACGGAACCCGACAGAGATCGACAGACAAGTCGGATAAATCGACGATTGCATACGCCGCATCTGGATTACCGTCACGAGGTTGGCCGACACTGCCGGGGTTGACGATGAGTCCGTCATCGAACGCCTCGGCGTGTTGAATATGTGTGTGGCCTAGAACGAGGACGTCTTCACCCTCGAGAAGCGTCGGCGCAAAGTCGGCCGGTTCTGTGTACCGGTCTTGCTCGTCAGGATGGTCGTGGACGATCTTGACTCGCTCGTCGAATAGTTGGCGTTCTCGAGGTAGTTCCCCTAACCACTCTATATCGTCCGCCGAAAGGACTCGGCGAGCGTATTCGTCGCCGGACTCCCAGGTCATCCCCCTGACGACCTCTCGGTCATGATTTCCGACGACGGTTGGGATGTCTCGCTCCCTGACCATGTCTGGACACGTCTGGGGCGATGGCCCATAGCCGACGATGTCACCGGCACAGACGAGTGCATCAACAGGTTCCATGTCGTTGAGGACCGTCTTCAATGCGACAGCGTTGGCATGAATATCGGAGAGCAAGCCAATACGAGTCGCCTCGGTAGTCATCGTGTCTTTGAATTTGGCATGTGAATCGTGATTAATCTCTGGGCCGGCCTTCGCATGTAATCATTGGTCAACAGCTGAACCCGGACAGCGCTAACTCACGCAACACCTCGGGTGGCACAGCTTCATAATTGCGAATACGGTACCCAGCATCCACGCATCGTATTGGCTTGCGTTTGATTCAATATATTAATATAACTATAACATATAGATTGAATGTCAGGAATGGTTTTATATATTGTATTTTCGACAGCAGAACTGGAATGACATCCGATAATTCGGACGATAGTGCAAAGAATACTAGTGACTCAGACAAAACCGGAGTCCATCGGCGTTCAGTGATGCAGTCTCTCGGGGTAATGGGTGCAGCCAGTGTACTGCCGAGTGCTTCTGATGCCCGAGAGCGTGCTGTTGACAATCTCCAAGAGTCACTCACTACCGGACAGAGCGACTCCAAACCGACGATTGCGATGTATGCGGGCCCAACGGCAACCATCCTGAACAACGGAACCCGAATAACGAGCAATAAGGCCCGAGAAAAGTATGACCTACCGCTACTGACGGACAGCGACGGTGAGAGTCTCGGTAGTGGGCCGCTGCGACCCCAACGGCTCGCCGCCCCGGTGACCGTCTATATTGAGGCGTATACTGCTCACCCACTGGAAAGCCAAAAGGAAGAGTTGTATGCTCCGCCAGACGGCTACGTCGATGCTGAGACTGGTGAATTTAGTGAATCCGAAGCGGAGGGTGATGTTCCGGTGTACGAGGTGACGCTCGAGCCAGATGATGGCCTCTACAAGCTCCCTTATATGGCTCGCCAAGCCAACGGGGAGGCGTGGGAAGGACACAGCACAGACCCGGATAATCCGACGAAGGAGAACAGCCGTGTGCCGTTCTTCCCGGACGGCTCGCGGCTCGTCGAAGAAATCGACCGTTTCGGAATCGGCTATGGTGGTGTCAACAATCTCCTTTCGTCGCGAGCCAATTTTGATTTCTATCGGCCAGCACCTCCCGCCGGGTATCGAAATGGACTCTCGGCTGATGAGCGGACTGATGAGGGCGAGGGTGATATCCCACCAGAGACGTGGGGAGAGGACTTCTTCCCATACACTCCCATTGCAGAGGATCCGACGCGCCGAATATTAACGGAATTGACGAATTCCGTTCAGACGACGATGGACGCGGATGAATACGCAGGGGGTATCTGGCTGGAAGGAAGCCCCTCGATCGAAGAAACCACCTACTGGCTGAACCTGTTAATCGACACGACGAAACCCATCGCCGCAAATGCGTCGCAGCAGGGCCACGGGAACCTCGGGAACCGAGGTGATCGAAATATTTTCGATTCGGTCAACTACATCACCTCTGGTATCTGGGAAGACGACGAAGGCCGGGACAAAGTAGGAGCCGTTGTCATCCAAGAAGAGCAGATTTTCGCCTCACGGAACGTCCAGAAACGAGACGACCGTCCAGGCGGATACGCTCCGACCGGTGGTCACGGTGGGATCGTCGGGAGCACCGCACCCACCTCATTGACTTTCGTCCCCAACAGGAACCACACCTGGAACTCGGAAGTCAATATCAGCCGCCTCCCACGGAGTGTGACGGGTGTCCAGCAGCCCGGGAACGGACGTATCCGAACAACCGAAGTCGCCGTCAAGGATTCCAGCGGGAATCTCCTCCCGTCGATTCCAGATGTCAGTATCGTCAAGGCTGGCGAATACATGTCTGAGAGCCTGCCAAACGATGGAGAACCCAGTGAGCAGATCATGCAGCAAATCGATACGAAGCTCGATTCGGAACCGCTGTCAGGGTTCGTCTTAGAAGGTGGCGCACCGTACGGTTCTGTCCACGAATCGGTCATGGAAGGCCTCCGACAGGCGGCACTACGGGGAATCCCAACCGCACGTGTCGGACGTGCCAGCAGTGGCGGATTTACTGAGACCGATAGCGGTGATCTCTACATTGAAGGTGAGAATTTGGCCGCTACGAAGGCCCGGCTGCTCCTGATGGCAGCGATATTGAAACTGGGTGCGCTGCCGGTGCCCAATGATCCTGACAATCCATCGGACGACGAACTAGATGCAATCAGGTCGAAACTTGAAGAATATCAGCAGGTGTTCGACACGCACTGAGCGATAGCTACCCAACGCAGAGCCATAATCGCCCTGATTGTTGGTTAGTAGAGCTATGTATCGAAAAACCGGTTCTCTGAGGGTGGGTCATAGTGCGTATCCTGACGACGTGCTGGTCGTTAGATAAAATGCTCTATGGACTCATCGTCCCGGGCTAATTCGGACTGCTCAGGCGAGGCGTCCGTATCACGTCTAGTGAACGACTCCGGTGAGACGGCTCGTTGCATCGCTTTGAGCTTCGAACGAAGTTGGCCGCTCGTTGAGGAAGCAGTTCATCATCGGGCCAAGGATGAACTTCGAGCCTGTCGAAGTGTGTTGTGACCTGCTGGACTGTATTCAATTGTTCGAGGGCGTGCTCAACACAGTACTGGAGACTATCTTGCATCTGCTGCAGTTCGCTGGCAACGTCGTCGTCGCCGACTTGCTCGGCGGCGTTGAGACACTGCTGGTAATTAGCGCTACGGGGGTTGATTGGCTCGTAGAAGACGACGACCACACCGAGCGCTCTGAAATAGCTGAGTAGCTCGTGAAAGCCGTCTTCATCCATCGTGGAGTGGGGCGACATCGAAACAAACACCGACACACCGGCCTGCTGCAGCTCGTCTCACGCCCGTCAGCCCACCATCGGTGGCGTAGCATCTACCGCTATCCTCTTGATAAGTAGATTATTGGTATATATGAAACGCTTGTCCCTATTTTATGACATTGGAGATAGTTTGATGCAGGGATGCGAATTTACCAGTTCGACGATGTTGATGCTCCTCAAACCACTACTGAGGCTAAATCGGACCCAATCAGTCCTGCTGGCGAAAAGAACGGAGAAGGAGAAGCGGAGTTAGAGAAGTGGCTGAACGAAACTCCAGAGGCGATTCTTGATGAGCCAATTCTCTTATTCGCCCGGCAACCAAGCCTGTCTACAGGAATTCCTGATCTACTGGGACTGGACCGGTATGGGAATATAGTTGTCGTCGAACTCAAGCGGGGAGACTCTGGTTCTGGATCGGCCTCTGAGGCGAGTATCATCAGCCAACCCCAGCTTTACGCACAAGCCCTTGACCGGTACGACTACAACGATCTCGACAATCTCTACTCCGAGTACCGGGACAGGAAGTGGTCAGTACAGAACGTCGTCAGCAAGCACAGTTCCCTCTTGGCAGCGTTTAATGCCTTCTTTGAGACTGATTCCAATCCCTGGGAACTGAACCAAACGCAGCGACTTGTTATCGTTGCAGAATCGATTACGAATCAAACGCGTGACTCTGCCCGGTGGCTTCGGGACCGAGGGCTTGATATACAGTGTGTGGAGGTTCAGCGGTTCCAGTTCCCGTCTGGCAAGAGCGGCTTCGGAGCGGTCACTGTCATTGATTACGACGAATCACGTTCGCAAATATCTGCGCCATCAAAACCGGGTGACCGGGTATTCACCACAAATGTGTTCACGAGGGCATTCTCAGAGATCCATGATTTACTCTCTGTTCAGAGCATTGATCCAGTCCTTGGTAACCTCTCGACGAATTATCCATATCTTGAAACGAGGGCCGAGACTCACCCGGATTCGATCCGGTATGCACTGCGCGTGAATCCATATGACGATCAAGAGATCAAGGTCGCAATTGATTCATCGGGAGGTGATAGTACAGCCGTTGAGCGTCTCAGGAAGCATAGTAGCGAGTTCGAGCGCAAAGGGTTCACAGTGAGTTCCAGAAAGTCCATGCGGATTGTCGTTGATACCTGGGAAATTGAGGGCATCGAAGACCTCCGTGACGATGTGTTAATACATCGAGTCGCAGAGCGCTACGCTGAACTGGCTAAGATAGGACATCAGGTATTCGCAACATAGGTACACCAACGTCCCATACGTTCCCCCACGAGTATGTTCAAACTACTCTGAGAGCGACTCGAACAGCGCCTCTGCCAACACAACCTTTTCAGCGTCCACATCAGCCGCGACAAAACCCACGGCGAATTCGTAACTGTCCCAGTAATGCGCTGCACCGTCGCCGCCGTCGCTAAGGAAAAGCGGGCGACCATAGGTGACTAGATAGCGGCCGAGACGGTCAGTAAAGGTGTTTCAACTACCACTCTCATTCTCAAGACCATCGATATCAAAATCCCGCAGCACACATATGCGGGCCAGAAACACATATGTGTGTCTGCGGCATTGTGCATTGTATGACTGGCGACCCTTCTCCTGACGGCCCCGACGAGTTCCCATCTGAAGAGGAACTCCCGGACGAACCGGTGGCCGTGGATGATATTGATCCATTCAGTGTTGATGACGACGACTTTGCGGACATCGATGACTTCGCCGCCGCAGAGTGGAAAACCCAGAGCACTGCGGACGAACGAATTCGCACGGTGATCAACAGAACGACGACGCCGAAATCGGCGTCCGACATCGCAGACACAGCTCTCGTCTCAGAAACAAAAGCCAGAACGACACTCAATAAGCTTGCTGAAGAAGGCATCGTGAGAAGTCATCAGACCGACTCTGGAAAGCTGTACAGTCGAGATCCAGAATGGCAGCTTCTCAAACAGATCCGGAAACTCGCCAGCAGCGAAACGCTTGTCAATCAAATCCAGCGAATAAAACAGGAACTCACAGAGTACAAATCCAAATATGACGTGGACGGCCCAGAGGAACTGCTGATTTCAGACACGGAACTTGACCAGAATGAACTCGACGACATCTCTCACTGGCGGACAGCAGAACGAGAATTAAGCCACCTCAGAGCCGCATACCGCTTCAAAGAAGCAAAAGAGCAGGCGTCAATCGCAGTTGAACCGGAAGATAGGCACACGGGTAATCACACAACTACCCCCAGTAACAATCAGAGCCCACTCCAATAATGGGGACGGAGAACGGCTCTCCAATCGATTCAGCAGCGATTGATGAGAGCGTGAATCAGATGCGCCAACAACTCGGGGGAAGAGTTGTCAAAGTACGATTCCGATACCAGAAAGGGAAACCGTTCGAACCGCGTGACGGAGAAGACGTTAGAACAGCACGAGTCACTATTACGCCTGGAATCCACACGCAGGCTGGGTATTTCGATATCCAGTGGTGGGAAAATGGAGACTACAAATACCACTATCGGGAAGAAGGACTTGAATTTAGATTCGGACGCAAGGCAGTAAATAAGAACATCAAGAAACCAGTACGGCATTTTCACCCGCCTAATAATCTCGACGCACACAAGCAATCCTGTATCGGGACTGAACAACCACCAAAACGCGTTACGATTGCTGTACTGAAGACGTGGTGGACAGCGGTCGAGAATAATGATGAGAGCGTGTTGAACGCGCAAAATGGCTTGCCATAGTCTCGAAAGCCTACGCCCTCTGTGGCAATTTATACATACGCATGCCTACTGAGCGGTTGGTTCAGGAGACTGTGAAAAGAAAGAAATGACGGTTAGAAATCCGGGTAGGATTGGCTAACCAACAGTTGTTGGTTCTGCTCGGGTATTGTTGGTTAGCGCATTATTGATATCACTCCTTGGTTGCCCGTTCGAGATGTGTCTGGGCCGCAGACTTCGGGGGCGATCTCGGTGCCCACTTGGATGCTTCAACTACCCATGGGTCCATCTGAAACTTGCCGTCGACGACAACCCCTATGGCCTCGCACTCAAGGACTACCTCGACAAGCGCTACGCCGATCCAATCAACCACAGCCGCCTCTACTAGGACCTCGACCGGCTCACCGACCAGGACCCCATCATTCGGGACCAGCTTGATTCCCGCACCAGCGTGTATACGTTGACTGACACTGGTAGACACCACCTCCAATGCCAGGCCGAAACGCTTGCACAACTCTGTTAGCTATCCTAACCGGGTCGCTGATGAAGGGACACGATAATGCCCCAGCAACCCACGAAATGCCGTCATTCAGCGGTTGGAACGGAGGGCACAGTCGGTCGATGTTGTCAGAGGCACGGGATCACTGGGCAGGTGATTACCGACTGGTATCCTGTGGGAATAATCGAATACCCCGTAAATAACCGTTGTTGTCAGGTCGTCGGTCACAGTTCGATCCATGGGACAGCCCGCCGCCGAACACGACGGCGGACTGTCTTGGGTGCCTCTGACAAATATCCAGAACAAAGTAGCATACTTTGTGCTGGCAGTCGTCATCCACGACGACGGGTTCTGGGCCCGAGCCAATCGATGAACTTGGTCCGTTTTGGGGGGAGATGGAATGGAGACCAGAACCCAACCAATTGGTATATACTTAGTATCAAAAACGTTTGTGATTTAGAGTTACAGTCACTCGATCTGACGACTCCTGAGAGATCACCATCTAGCCACCGGGAGGTGGGCCAATGACTGTTCCAAGCGTCGGCGAAATCGTCGCCATCACGACCACCGACAGTGAGCCACTGGTGATGGTCTGTCACCGCAACGAACCCCAGGCCACAGGTGTGTTACTAGCCGACCTCGCAACGGAAACGCTCCATCGCCTGCGTGCGTCCGAACGCGACACGGCCAAACGCCGACAGCTGGGTCAGGCCATTGGTAGGACTGACAATCTCATGTCCTTCACCGTTCCCCTCACGGATTGTGCGCTAGTTGAACGTGACAGCAACCGTCCTGGGCCGTTCGCGTAAGGGGATGACTAGATGGCGCTGACCCATCGCCGGGGGCTGCGACCGTCCAGCGCTGCCAGACACCACGCAGTGGCGACTCCGCTACATGGTCGGTGAACTCGAACACTACACTAAGTGGCCAGCGAGTTCCTCACCATCGAGATACGGTGAATTTCGAGAACTCGTCCTGATGTGTGTCGTTCACAACATCAAGCAGTCTCTGAAACTGTGAAATCCAGCTACGTCTGGCGATTCACCACGGCCCAGTAACCACATTCCACACCGTGGGGTGTCGCTGTCCAAACCGCGCCTGATCAGAAGAACTCTCGACTCCGGGTATCGCCGTCCCCGAATCCATGGCGTGTGTAGTGGTAGCCGATACCCCAGAGGAACATCACCGTGGCCATTACGACAAGCACACCAGCGATTCTTTGACTCAGTGGTACGCCAAGTACTGTTGTGACTATACCTCCGACCCAGACGCTGAAGGTTCGGAGCAGGTCAGAGTGTGCACTCAGGTACGCACCGAGTAGTACGGTCAGGACTCCCGATCCGGCGTGAGAAAGACCAGATTGCAGAGGCATCGGTATATACAGCTCACAGAGTCTATAAAAATAAAACCAGCCGCTGTCAGTGACCTCAATATGCACGCTGGTGTGAGAATGATATCCGATAATATCAATGACTGTTGTAAATTTAGTGTGAAGGAATGAATATCCGACAGTCTATAGGCGGGACAGGACCAGTGCTTCGGGGCTTACCCCCGAGGCGAAGTCGCTGCCCTCGAGCGGATGGCGACTTTGCCAAGTACGCGGTGGTGTAGCTGCACTGTCTGCGGGTTTACAGGCGGCTATGAGAATGTCCCAGGGAATGACCCTGAGGTGATTCACTTGGAGAAATCCTATCGAGAAGCACTTGCTGAGTGAGATGCCACATATACTCGGGGGGATTGGCCTCGACGCGGCCTCTACTGTCTGAGATGGCGATGGAACAGCCAATGTACAGGAACAAATCGAATTGGTACTGAACAGTGGGATAGATCGGGAAACGCACCTCTAGACGCTCTACGCCGATCTCGACGGATCTGATGTCGATCAGCAACAAGTCTCTATAGTATCAAATCGACGGCAAGAGCTGTGACTTCGTCAGCAGTTCACGTAGGTTCTCGCCGTCGACGAGGCGAACCTGTTCGTCCATCCGATCGACGCTCTGTTTAGCATTGGCTGTGAAACTGGAACTGGTCACCACGGCGACCGAATCAGCATCGAATTCGACGAGTAAGCCTGCCGTGCGCTGAACGGTTCCGACACCGACCTTGTTGCCGGGTTTGTACTGCTTGGCCTGAATCAATTCCCGCCTACTATTTGACTCGGCAATGACGTCGATATTGAAATCTTGAACGTACTTTGTCGCCCGGGCGTCGAAGCCTCCCTCTCGCCAGAGGTCGGCGACGAGGACCTCAAATTCACGGTGAGAACAGTCGAGAAGATCTGCTTGCGTCCACTCGCCGTCCGACACCGAACTCAACCGCTGGGCGACCGTCGTGATCCGATCCATGTCTCGCCGGGCGATAGCTTCGTCGAGTGTCCCGCCAAGAGTGGCTTTCGCACGACCAAGGCTCTGCTCGCCGACGGTCGAGAGGGCGCTGAACAGTTGATCCGCCCTGCGGACGACGATTGACGTCCGGTACAATTCCGTTGCGGCAGCCGTGAGGTTGTCGATGCCTTCCTGAAGGTCCCCGTCGATAACTCGATCACTGGCGGCCTGAAGATGTTCGAGCGCACCTTCGATCGGGGCACTTGGATATCGTTCTTTGAGTTCGACGGTGAGCGCTGTGAACGCAAACAAGTCGTCACAGAAATCGAGGTAGGCCGCTCGCCGTCGTGCGCCAACCGCCTCGTCGTTCGCCACATCGACGAGTCGTTCGGTAACATCGTCGAGCCTCAGGACTGACCGTCGCTCCTCGGGCAACGACTGCCCCCTCTCGATGGTGGTTCGGAAACACTGTTTCCGCTTCCGACTGACCGTGTCCGCCGGGTTGGTATTTGCAATTGCAGGGCGGAAGAACGCCTGCAAATCCAAGTCTGGATCGACAGCGCTGTGTAGGGCGTAATCGGCCGCTAGAGTCTCGACTGCACGTCCAGCAGTTTCGAACATTATCCCAGATTGTTTTCCCGCTCATGATAAACTAATGCCCACGCATGCAGGCATCATGATACCCGGTAAGCTTCGATTATGAAGGGTTCCCGGTGATGGAAGCAATGGTACTAAGCCTGCTGTGTATCGCCGACAGCCGCCGCTGACAGGGAGTGTCGAACATCAGAATACATGGAAAACACCGAGCGCGCCCACCGGCGCGCCCAGCTGGCAGGCACGGCAAAAAACGACCCCCCGGCTTAAATACGGAGACGATCGAAATCAGCTGTAGATCAGCTATATGAACCCAGTTGTGAATAGCAACGTGACTCCGATCGATCACATATTTGTAGAGGTATTTACTTATATCACGTAGTTACATACAATCCAAGTAACAGAACAACCCTTCTTCAATCGCCCATCGTGGTGTTCGATCTCGCTCCGCACGACAACTCCTCTGAGACGTTCGATTTGGGTTATACACACTTTGATGTTGAGCGCATCATTCTCTAACTTAACGCGACCAATACCGGTGCCTCAGAAGTAAAAACGAATGAGAACTGTCCTATCGAGTGTCATTTTCTAATTCTTGTCTATCTTGTTCGTATCGGTCCGGAAGCAGATCAACTGCGGTCACCTCTTCGATAGCCTGCTCTTCCATACGACGGTATTCTGAACGGTTAGCTGGCGGTTGATAGGTTTCGAGCGCTTCAAAAATCGCTTCAGCAGGGATAGTCGAACCGTCGTCGGTCCCATTCGATGCTAAATGATTCCAGATAGCTTCTTTTGCGACCCGTTCTAGCTCAGCACCGGTATAGCCTTCAGTCCGTTCGATAATCTGGCTCCAGCCGTGTTCGTCAATATCTGGAGACGCCTCACGTCGCTCGAAGTTCACGCGGAGTATGTCATGTCTCGCTTTCTCGTCTGGCCGTAGGAACGGAATTGTCAAATCGAACCGCCCTGCTCGTTTGAGGGCCGGATCGATCTTGCGAGGCTCATTGCTTGCACCAATCCAGATCACCTCACCTTCCAGTTCAGGGTCAGACATGAACTGAAGAATTCGCGCGAATAGACGCTGATCAACCCCGCTTCCAGTACCGTCCCCTCGCTGTCCAAGACTCTGATCGATTTCGTCCATAAACACAATAACGGGTTTCAGTGATCGAATTAGCTCTAGAGCCCGTGAGAGATTACGTTCAGATTCGCCGACCCACATCGACCGGATATCACCGAACTCGGCAAAGTTGACGCCACACGCGTTGGCGAACGCACGTGCCACCATCGTCTTCCCAGTTCCCGGTGGTCCGAGGAACAGCAATCCGTTTGGTAGCGAGCGACGAACCATCTCCGAGTTGCTGGCATCACCTAACAACTCAGATATTTTCATCAATTTCTGCCGAACAGGCTCCAAGCCACCGACGGCCTTGAACGCCTCTTTGCGGTCAACCGAAGGGTCAGGTTCGGTGACTTGGAGCAGACCACCACTCTCCTCAGAAAGCAGGTCACGTTTCGCCTCTGTCACATACTCTAATGTCAGTTCCTGATCCGGTTCTGAGTGGGCTTGTAAAATGAGGTTTTCGAGACCAACCCGGTCGAGCCCAGATGTTCGGTTAGCTAAGGTTCGGAGCTTTTCGTCGATTCGATCACCGAATTCGTCGCTGAACCTAACGGGTTCTGCGGCTGTGTCGATCCGAACCCCAGGCATGTGGTCGACATGCGACCCAGTAAAGAGGGTCGTCAAGAATTTTAGTCGATCTTCGGCGGTTTCAGGTCGCGGGATCTCGATCGTATCCACGTGACTCGACCCGGAGTAGAGGTCGTCGTTGAGGGACTCAGTCCCGTCAGCTAAGAGAACGACCTGATTCTCGCTCTGGAACATCATCGGCGACTGTGCCCACCGCTGAATCGCATCAGTCAGGACATTCTGATTGACATTCGTAGAATCTGGGGGAACTAGCAATTGAAGATTGTTCAGGATAACAGAAATACCGCCGTCGTAGGTAGCCTGAAGCAACCGTTCAATAGTCTGGAGATCGCGATCAAGAGTTTCTTGGGCGCTTCGGCTCTGGTGTTTTGAGAGATCATACCCCTCGTCTTCCTCCAGTAGTTCGAACGGTGTGGGGTCGTCGTCAGGGGTCCTCGCACCTCTGATTGGATCCGAGAACCCGTTCGATAGAGAGTAGCGGATGACCCAGTCTTTTTCTGAGGCAGCGCTTCGTTCTAACCGATCGATGACGGGAGTGAATCCTCGGTATGGCGAAAATGTGTAGTCGTGGATGTCCCCAACGAGCATGAAGACACGAGCGACTCCTGCTCGTTCGTGCCGGTGAAGTTCGGCCAGCCAGTCTGGGTCTGTCGAGAGGAATCCCTCGTCCATCCAGAGTTGCTGGAGGTCAGGGTTGCCATCCATGATGAAACTGTCTAGCCAGTCAGGGGGGCTGTTGTTGCCCTTGCCGTCCTCGCCTCGAAGCCAGGGAGGGGCTTCCCCGCCCGGAAAGTTCTTTTCCGCACGATCGCCCGATAAGACCCCGAACCGTCGGTCCAGATCTCCAACGAACCGATCTGCCCAATCCGGGAGGGCTTGAAACGAAACGTCGTTTGTCTCTTCACTCATAGTACTCTTCTACGTCTGCTTCGATTTCGCGAATCGAGGCGGCATACTCCTCTTCGAACCGTCCCGACTCCACGGAGCTAAGTCGAGATTCGTAGTAGCGCCTGATAAAGGCTAAGTACTCATGGTGGTGCTTGTGGAAGTTAGCTTGAGATACCGCGGTTTCGTGCTGGTGTCGAGCTTCTCCCCGGGCCCGAGGTTCGATTCGATGAAAGGCTTCCTGATCCTCTCGACTTTGCTGGGAGAGGTGCTGCTGGGCCAGTTTATCGTCTCCGATGGCCTTTGTCGTCTCGTTGAGGGACCGCTGGGTTGATTCGAGGTCGTCAATCGTACTTTGAAGAGTCGACAGCTGTACGTCGAGATCGGACTCTCGTTCCTCAACAGCATCGAGGACGCGTTCCCACTCGGACTCTCGCCGGTTGGTGAGTGTCTCGATCCGTTGCTCTCGCTGCTGTGCGAACGATATCGAACTCTTGATGTCAGTGAATGAACCGGATACGGCGACGGAAGCGTCCTCGAGGTTTGCCCGTTCCCGTTCGAGGCGCTGGCGGAGGTTCGAGAGTGTCTCGTCCCTGTTTTGGGAACTCTCTCGGTATCCTTCGCGGATCTCCCGCAGAGACTCCCGCTCTACGTCGAGAATGTCAATCTGAGTCTGCTGATCCTGGTCACGATCGTCTATTCCCTTCAACGAAGACAGCTCTTGGTCCACCTCCTCAATCCGATCACTGAGGGCAGAGGCTCGTTGTTTGTCGTCTTCGATCAGCTGCTCCAGATACGAGATATCTCTCTCGATCCCGCGAAATTCCTCGACGATACCTTCTTCGACGTCAGTCCCGAGATCAAGCCGGCGGAGGTACTGTCCCAGTTTCTGGTGGTGGGTAGACGCCTCCTCGACGAGACGTTCGACACGGAGGTTCTCCTGATAGAGTTCAACGAGCGTATCCAGAGACTCGATTCTCCGTTTGAGGACCTCGACCAGCCCGTCTCTGAGGATTTGATCGGCAGTCAGAAGCTGACGCCGGAGCTTGGCCTCTTGGCGCTGGTACTGTTTTCGATCCTCTCGTCGGCTTTTCTCACGACGGTTTCGTTGCTCCCCTCGCCGTTCACTCTCTTGTGCTCTGTCGTATGCACGGCTACTCGTCTCCTGTGCACGGACGTTCTGGTAGTACCCACTTCGAACGAGGGCGTCTCTGGCCATCGAGTCAACTGGGTCGGGAGCATCTTCTACCAGTGCCTCAAGCTGCTCACGAGCATCATCGTGGCCAAGCGCCTCCAGTGATTGGATGGCATCCCGAGCTCCCCCGATATCGCCTTCTGGGGATTCTCGGATAAATTCGACGATTGGCCTAGTTGCCGTGAGTATTGCTTCGTCCGAGACGGCATCCAGCGTTGCTTCGACGACTGGATCGTCGGCACTCCGATCTGCAAGCAAGGACATCAGTCGTTCTTCCAAGTCGTCTGGCTGAGACCGTATCAACTGCTCGACCGCGACGTAAACGGTGTCCTCTTCAGCCGAGCCGTGCTCACCAATCTCCTGAAGTACTTCCCGGATCCGAGAATCTGCCACTTCCGTTTCGGAGTTAGTGACGTCTTGGACCCGGTCACGGTATCGGATGGCTGGATACTCTTTGATGTCGCTGTCGAGGCCGGTGAGCAGAGAGCAAAGCTTCTGGACAGCTTTCTGCCGCTCTGGCCCCTCTTCCTCCCGTGCGACGTCGACCAAGACGTCGATGACGTCTCGAACGCCAGTGACACCGTCAAGCGTTTCAATAATGTGCTCAATCGGTTGTCGATACTGTGGGAGGTCACGCAGCCGGTCAATCTCCTGTCCCAGCACGTCTACCGCCACTTTCGACAGCGCGATCTCATTGCGGAGTCGACCGGGCAGTTGTTCATTGTCTGTGCGCTGGTAGGCATTCAGCTCTTCCACCGCTTCAGTCAAGTCAAATTTGTCGTCTCTTGGGAGTTCCTTCGACCAGTTCTCCAAGTTCCGGAGCGCTTGGACCATTACCGACTCGTTTCGGATGTTTCGAATCGGGACCAGGTGGTACAGCAAGACGTCGAAATCGGTCTCTGAAAGGGGAACGTCACCAAACAGTTGGAGCGAGCTTTTGACCTCGGTTGGTGGCGCCGTATCCGAGAGGAGTTGGTTCAAAGACCGTTGCTGGTTGAAGTTTTCGACCACGTTGGCCGTCGGTGAATCGTCTGTTGGGGAGCTACGGTAGAGGTCTTTCAGGGCCCTTCTGACCCGAGGTGGGTAACTACCGCCGCGTCGAGACCGTTCCGCTTCAGTGACGATCGTCGAGAACAAGTGCGGCTCGGAAGCCCGGTTGTTCCGCACCCAGTCGATAATCGACGATAGTAACGTCACAGCCTGTCTAGGGGGATCCGAATCGCCTGCGAGATCTACCAACAAGACGTTGAGAAGCAGTTCACGACCTTCCGAATCCATCTCTTGAAACTGCCGACGAAGAGTCTGCTTACAGACCCGTCGTACCTCTTGATCGTCGTCCCAGCATCCATGAACGAGCGTGCGGGTGACTCGCCGATCGCCAGCAGCCTCCTTTCCAAGAGCTCTCGCGTCTTCTTCCCGTTGCTCCCGATCACCTCGACCCGCGCTCAGTCGGCGAATGGCCGACATCGTCTCAGTCTTGCTGCTCATGTGTCTCGCTCTCTGTTGCCTTCGTCTTGCTCGCGTCTATCTGCCGATTCACGCTCTGCCCGCCGCTCCTCGTCATCAGTCTCACCCTCGGATGCCTGCTCGCCGATGTCAACCGGGAACACTTCCTCGCTGATAGGAAATTGATCTGCGTGAAGCGTGAACCACTCCTTCTCGGTGTAAGGGGTGGGTGTCTCGGGCTCGACAGCCGGTTGTTGTTCGGTCTCGTTTACCGTCGCCTCCACCTCCTCGGCGCTCACGGGCTCGGAGAGTTCGTAGTCGCTCTGACTCGGGAAGTCAGAGCCTCCGTGAACGGACTCCCCCTCGGAAACAGCCCGCGCCGGGCCTGCCACGGCGCCACTGTCGAAGTCCGCTTCCGTTTGGCGTTCGGAAGCCTGCCGATCTATCGTTTGCGCGACGTCACTCTGGGTTCGCTCAACGTCCGTGGCTGTCTGGTCCCAGGCCTCCTCAACGCGGTCGGTTGAGCCTTCGATTTCTTGTTTGAGCTCCTTTGAGTCGCTCAGCAGGCTCTTTGCCGTGTTCAGTAGCTTGTCCCAGTTCGAGCGGTTTTGCTCGGCATCACCTCCACGACGGCGACGTTGCTTCATCGGGCCTCACCCTCCTTGACACGCTCTTCAGCACGTTCCGCAAGTTCCGTATCTGCGTCTTCGATTCGGTCAGCTTCGAAGGTCCGTCTAAAGATGCTATCCAATCGCCAGGTCGTCTCGTTCTGTTGGTACTGACGTTTTCGCGTTTGGTCCGCTAGTTCGACTGCTTCGCGGTCCGCTTCCGGAACTTCCTCTTTCGTTCTCTCGCCGAGATGCTCAAGGTCGTCGTGATCGATATCGAGCTGGTTCGCAAGCTCCCTGACCCGGCGCGCCTGCCGCTCTCGTCGATCAATTGCGTCGGACTGCGTCTCCGCGAGAGACTGGAGCGTTTGCCGCAGGGATCCAACACGCGATCGGAACTTCTCACTCCGGCTCTGGAGTTCGGACTCTCTGGACCGAGCGGATTCACGAATCCCATTCAGTGTGCCGACGATGTCGTCGACTTGTGACTGAATTCTCTCGTATTCTTCCAGGAGTTCGTTGAGTTCCGACCGTCGGTTCTCCAGTCTTTGCTGATAACCGTCGATACGCTGGATCGAGTTATCGAGGTCACTCGCCAACCCTTGATGCTCTCCGCGAAGCGTTTTCAGATCCCCTTGGAACTGCGAGATGTCGGAGCCTATTGTCGATAGATCGGACTTGAGGTCGGACATTTCCGTCTCTGCACGGCTCTTTTTCGACTCCAATTCATCGATATGGTCGTCGAGCTTCTGCATCTCGTTCTCCCATTGGTTATACTTCTGCTCGTACCTCTCTCGACGGTCTTCGCCGGAGAACTCTCGCAACTTCGGTTCCTTCGAGTCTAGTTTCTTGTATTCCCTCTGCTTCGACCGGATATCGTTCTCGAGATCCGGGATGATCTCGTGATCGAGTTCGTTTATTCTGTCCTCGACTTCCTCCTTCTGCTGTTTGGCGTCTTCCAGCTTCTGCTCGGTTGAGTCGATGTCGCTCTCCACATCTTTGATTTCCTGCTCGATCTGTTGTGCCTCGTCTCGCTCCGATCTGATCTCCTCACACAGTGTATCGATTTGGCCGACGAGATTACGGATTTTCGCCTCGAGATCCTTCAGCTGGTCGAACAGTGGGGCGAGCTTCAGCATCTGTGTCGCGCCCTGCGATCTGAACTCGGCCAAGTTGTCGACACTCTTCGATGCCGCTTCGGCGGCTTTCACCCCTGCCTGTTTGCGCTGCTCCTCGGTCGACGTCTGTTTCTCATTTCGGTCGCGAATATCCCGATCGATATCCGCCGCCGTTGACATCGCGTCGAACCGAGCGGAGATTCGGTCAATGATGGTTCGCCGCTGCGATTCGCGCTCGATCTCCGATTCGTATCCGCTGTCGACAAGTGTCTCACGGGCAGCTTGGCGTAACTCGGCATCGGCCGAGTCGAACGCAGGGTCAAGGAGGACATCGACGATTTCTCGGGATTCAAGTTGGTCCAGTGACTCGACCAGCCGATTACGCTTGACCCCGTCAGCTTCGGCCTCTTGCCAGAGGTCTTCTATCACATCGACGAACTCAACGAGACGGTGGTCGGCAGCAGCCTCTAGCTTGGCGTCGACGACAGCGCTCTCACCGACTTCCTGAATGTCGATGTCCCAAAGCAGCTGTTGAATCTCGGGTGGCCGAACCGAGAGCCAAGCGCTGGCTGCGTGAGCGCGAACTTCCTCTGAGTACGAGGACGATTCGACGATCGTCTGGAGTGTGGAACGAATCTTTTCGTCGACACTGAGCTCTTCCTGCGTGAAGAATACTCCTTGAATGTGGTCTGTATGGACCGGGTTCTCGGTGTTCTGATGAGGTTCGAGGCCGACGAGCACCGATTCGAGAACGTCGATACCTGCATACACAGCCTCGTCTTCGTGTGCATCTCGAAGAAGGAAGTCGCAGATTAGTTCCACGGAGTCACGGAGTCCAGGGATATGTTCCAGCGTGTCAAAGGCTGCGACGACAACATCCTGTCGCGATTCGATACGAGGCAAGTCAACTAGCCATTCAACGATTGCCGGCCCAATGTACCCCGACATGATGATCCCCGTGATCAACGAGGTGGGCAACTCGTCGATTTCGTTCGCGAGGTCTCTCTCGAGAATTTCGATTGCCTCAGTCGCCGTCTCTTGTTCAAGCTGTTTTGCCCAGTTTTCGAATGCCTCGAGTGCTGCCTGCTCGACCCCGGCGTCGTGGTGATTTCGCAGCGGGTAGAGCGCGTCCACGACCATTCTGGTTGGGACGTCTTCGATCGGCTCCTGGGCAAGTGTTTCGAGCAGCGAAATACGTGACTCGGCGTTAAGCGTCGGTTCCACGAGCCGCTGCTCGAGATCTTGTTCCCGGAACGACGCGACGCGTTCGTCGGACTCTCGGTCGCCAATCTCGGCAAGCCGACGGAACTCATCCTCCGCTCCAGAAATTCCTGATGACGATGTGTCGTGTCTCAACAGGGATTGAATCTCGTCCAAAAACGTGATGAATACCTCTGGGTTCTGGTGGCGAAGCTGGTAAGACCGGTCACTGAGGGCACTAACGCCTTCCTCTGACTCGATTCCCGAAGCTGTTCGCGTCCCGAGGTTTCGAATGAGCCGTCGCAACCACCGCGACTGTTCGTCTTCGTCGAGTTCAGCCAGTGTACGAAGGAGCCGATCCCAGTCGAATTCGTCGTCGAGCGTATCCAGACCATCGTCTGTCGTCATCGCAATCGCCACAAGGTGCCGTGGCTGAAGCTCTGCAGGCTCGACGCTTGAGTCCCCCTCTCGGTTCGAGAGGAACCGCTCCAACTGCTCTGGTCGTGTTTCTCCCTGGTCGGTCATAGGAATGCGACAGCGAGAACTCCCCCGGCAGTGATGAGGAGGAGTAGGACCTTCGCGTACTCTAACTCTGCGGGCGTCTGAGACGCCTCGAGGTCACTCACCGTCCTTTGGAGTTCGTCGACACTCGATTCGAGGTCGCGGTTCGAATTCTGGATAGCCTCAGAGACCTCGTCCTGAACAGTGCGGTTTCTCTCGGCCTGCTGCCGGATCTGTTCAAGCACCTCCGAGGACTGGCGTTCGAATTCGGAGGCAGCCTCCTCCATCGGCGTGGCGATACCGTCCAGCTTCTGAATCGCCTGGGATTGACGCTCGTTCAGGTCAGAGAGGGTCTGGCTGACTTCTTCGAGGCCATCCAACGCCTCAGGCACGTTCTGAGCGAGCATCTCCCGCGTCTCAGCTTCTTGCTGGATGGTCTCATTTAACTCCCCAACTGTCCGCCGCATCGCCTCAGAGTTCTCCTGAAGCTGTTCAAGACGGGACTTGAGTGCTTCAGAGTTCTCTCGCTGGGTAATAGTGTGTTCAGTCTGCCACTCCTGGAGCCCCTCCATGGACTTCTCGTACGTCTCCTCAACCCGTCGGTGCTGAGCGGCCCACTCCGTAAGAATGTCCGTGGTCTCGTCCAAGAGTTGTTGCTGTTCTTCGCGCCAGGTCTCGACATTGTCGGCGACTCGTTCGACAGGTTGGGCGGCATCGTCGAGCGTCTCACCCCACTGACGAAGACCCTCAAAGTCTTCGACAGTGCCGATCGCAGCTGAGAACCCACCAACGGCTTCGTCCATCTGTTCGAAGACATCTTCGAAGTCGTCACCGATCTCGTTGAGTTCCTGCTGTGACTCTTCGAGTTTGTCGACCTGTTTCGTTACCGCTTGGTCGACCGACTCTTCAATGCGATCGGCGTTGTCGTCCAACGCCCCTTTCATCTCGCCTTCAAGTGACTCCAGCTGTTCTTGCTCTTGCTCTCGGGTTCGATACACCAGAGCGCCGATACTGCCGGTTCCGATCAGAATCGATGCGACGATGAGTAGGCTACCAGTGTCAACCATGGATAGTTAGTGTGTTTTGGTGAGTCCCGCGCGACGTGCTTCTCGCTCCAGATCCGTCAGCAACTGACGGCCACCCCGCCTGAGATCGGCCTCAGACAGGTTCTGTTCGAACTGTTCCGTATCGACGTCGGCCTTCTGCAGCTCGTCGATGAACCGCTCCGCGTGAAGTGAGACCAGGATTTCGACCAAACCCTCGACCACGTCCAGCCGCTCCTCAAGATCGGGACGCTCCTTGCGGACCCTATCCGCGACTTTCCTTACGACGCCGAGGTTCAGCAAGAGTTGTAGCTCCGAGGTCTCGACAGGGGCCGACAACAATCGTTCGGTGATATCGATCGCCGTCTGACCGTCGACAGAGGCCCCATCTTCCTGGACGTACTGCATCAGCTTCGCCAATCGTTCGTAGAAACGATGGTCCTTTTTCCGGAGGGACTGCTCGTCTTCGAGGAAAGATTCGAGTCGCCCCCACCGACCGAGGCTTGCAAGGGATTCGACATAGGCCATCGCCACGTCTTCGGCCTCATCTGATGAATCGTCAAACAGGTCGTCAGTTGAGTCGACGGTTTCGACGACTCGCCTGGCGTTGTTTCGCCTGTCTGCAACCCGAATGGAGTACCTAGCTACACCAGCTCCCCCACCGAGCTTGTCCTCCAGTTTGTCGATATACTCCTCTGCCGTCTCGAGATCGCCGGATCGCAGTCTGTTCTCGATCGCATTCCGGCAGACGAGCGGATCGTCGTACTCCTCAAGCAGTGTTGACCAGATGTCGAACGCGTCGTGCCAGTGGTCGGATTGCTCGGCCGACTTCGCTGCCATCATCCCCGTCTCCAAGTCGCTCTCGCCGGGCACGAAGGAGTCCGTATTGTAGGCTGCCAGCACATCTTCTGAGATTTCCGGCCGACCGGCGGCATCTGCCGCCTCAAAGAGATCCGACCCGATATCGAACACATCATCGGCCGGGTACAGATATCGCTGGTACAACTCAAGAGCGTCGTCCCTACCGGTGTCAGTCCCACGCAATAGTGCCTCGATCGAGGCAGCAATGAGACGACCGTTTTCGTCCGTCGGCTGCGGCTCACACTCACGGAGCCAGCGCTCGACCGCGAGAACAATCTCGGAGTACAACTCTTCTTGACGCCCCAACTCCACTAGCGACTCCAACCGGGCAACCCCTTGATCGGGGCCCCAGCGATTCAAACTGCCTCGAAGATGTCGTCGGAATTGCTGCTCTAACCCCAGATTAGTCGCCGCTTCGAGCAAGGGGACTGGTGTTTGCAATGAGGTCGTGGAGTCAAACGCTCTCTCTATCAGTTTCGTAGCAGCGTCGGATTGTTCACGCTCTTCGAGTATCGAGGCTGTGTGAACGACCGACAGGGAGTCGATGTCTGCCGTCGAGAGACGAACGAGTTGGTCGTCGGTCAAGGGGACCTTCGCGCCGTGACTCTCCATCGCCCGTATCAGCACTTGATGCCACTCGGACCGATCCAGACAGAACTCAAAATGATCGGAATCAAGCGGTTCAGAGCCACCGCCTCGATCGAGACTGAGACACCACTCAATGAGTTCCTCATGCGGGCTTCGAGGAACGTTGAACCCAGAGAGATCGTTGGTCTCAATCTGATAGTGGACGATTAACCTCACAGCCTTGACGAGGCCTGAGAGGTAGCCGCCACCCTGATAGTCGAGAGCGAGGTACTCCCGGACACACTGAACGACCTGACTACGCTCTAGTGACTCCGGATTCGATCGAAGTCTTCGGTCGAGTTCTGTCAACCGTTCCAAAATCGCTGCGTACTCTCGCGAGTCTTCAATTGAGGGAGGTTCGATATCGACACCTCCGTCGGTCCGGGCCCACCCTTCTGTGGCTACGTCACCCGGCTGCCTATCAGAAGTGAAATTAGTGTCATCCTTGGGCACAACAATCGCACTGAGTTGGATATTATTATATCTATTGACTGTTTTCTACTGCTGATACTATCCCCGGGTTTTAAAACTGAACACACCCCGCTCAGCTCCGACATAAATGCGGCCCTGAGCGACGGCGGGAGACGTCGTTACCCAGCCGCCAGTATCGAATCGATCAATCGGCTCCCCATCCCGAATGTCGAAGGCGTACACATTGTCGTCACAACACCCTACGACAACGGTATCGCCAACAATGGTCGGGTCACCCGAGACCCTCTGGCCCAGATTCTGGCTCCAGCACTCATTCCCGTCTTCGTCGACGGTATAGATCGAGCCATCATCACAACCGAACACGACCACCCCTTGCCAGGCTGCCGGTGCAGACCGTACCTGTCCGGCGGTATGGAAGACCCAATTTCTCTCCCCCGTTACGGCGTCGATTGCGTATAGGCGGTTTTGTGACCCACCGACGTACACCACTCCATCATCGACAGCAGGTGTCGAAGGCAGCGAGAACTGCGTCTCGAAGGCCCATCTTTCGACCCCGGCATGGAAATCGATAGCGGAGAGACAGCCGCTATCACCAGCAATGTAGACTTTGTCGTCAGAGACGGCGGGGGAGGATGCCCCGATTTCTCCGCCGGTGTTGTACTGCCAGACGGGTGATCCGTCTTCGGCGTCGAATGCGTACAGACGATGATCGTTACTGCCGACGAACACAGTTCCGTCGTGCACGATCGGTGAGGAGTCGACCCACATATTCATCTCGGCACTCCATCGCTCCGCACCTGATTCACGATCGAACGCGTAGATGTTCCGGTCTCTGCTTCCGACGTAAACCGCGTCTTCGGTGACTGCAGGCGATGAATTGAACGCAGCATCGTTCTCGTAATTCCAGACGAGGTTTCCAGTTTTTATGTCGATTGCGTAGAAGTTCCCATCCGCACAGCCGAAGAACGCGAGATCGTTGGAGATGGCAACCGAGGACCGTACCTCCGCAGGCGTCTCGAAGTGCCATCGCTGGTCTAAACCGTTGATACCACGCTTCGCATCACTAACGTACCCGGTCCTCTTTGGGCCTCCACGGTACGTGGGCCAAGAGCCTTCAAGTTCGGCTATGCTGTCCTCCGGCTTCTGAGTGATTGAGTCGCTTCGATTACTATTTCGGGATAATCGACCGCCAGTAGTGTCTTCCGTTGTCGACTCGGTGGTTGATGTCCCGCTACCCTCTGTGAGGAGGTCAGTAATATTTTCTCGAACCGCTTTTTCGAACGCGTGGCGTATTTGACCGGGCGATAGCCTATCACTGGGAGCGAATTCGAGACCGGTTCTGAGGGGGCCGTCGAGTTGTCTTGGGACAGAGGCCAATTCGCTGGGCCGAGTAACATTTTCGCCGTAACTCTGGGGAAGGCGACCAGTCAGCAGTTCGTAGGTGACTCGACACGCTTGATAGATGTCTGCCCGGTTCAGTTGTTGGTTCGGCAAGACACTCTCCTCAAATTCTGGTGCGGCGTAGTTTTCGGTAACCTCCTTCGGAAGCTCCTCAACGTGGTTCTCACGTGCTTGGCCCCAGTCGGTTAGTTTCGGAACAGGCCAGTACTGTCCGGGGGTTGTCGCAAATAAGATGTTCGACGGTGCAATGTCTCGGTGTGAAATTCCCATGCTATTGGCATGTTCGACAGCATCAATGATAGCGAACGCAGTCCAGAGACGTTCTGCAGGACTCATTACTTCGCGCAGGTCATCAAGTGATCCACCATCCAAATACTCCATTGCGACCCAGCCGCGTGGCTCAGTGCCGTATCCGTGGATGGTCACAATATATGGGTGGTCACAAACTTGGCTCGCTCGCCTTCCCTCTTCGTACAGTTCATGAATAGTCTCTCTTGTACCCGTCCGTTCACCGTGGTTCTGTTTTATGGCTACTGGGGCGTCTAGGTTGGATACCCAGGCTTTTCGAAGCTCGATGTATTCCCCTTTGGCGAGTCTGTCGGCAAACTCAAGTTGTGCGTAGTTCAAGTCCCCAAGCGATATATCGTCAATCAGTTGAGACGGAGGAATCGGGGTGGTCCCCAACAACTCATCTGCCTGTATCGGCATACATACCACTTTGTATAATATCAATAAAGGTGTTTTTGACGTTATTTCGGCGGTTTTCAGATAACGAATCAATCACAATTCGCATCTGAAGTTATTATATCTATTTGTGCCCAGTAATACACTTCATCAACGCTCACCGTGGGTACCTCCTGCCCGTTGAGGGACTCTGTGAGCGACTCGCGCATTTCACGGAGTTCGTCGCCATCAGTCGGTTGCGACGCGACCTGAGAGAGGTCTGCGGTGAGAAATGGCGCAACCAAGTTCAATCCCAACTGGCTTAGTAGGTTGGCAGTTGGCTGATCAAACACCTCAGCCGGTGAGGTGGCCGGAACCACTTTTCCGGCACTAGTCCGATCTGTACCTCCGAGAACCGGTCGAAGAACCGATCTGAAGTTTTCCTTTCAGGATTGAGTTAATTAGAGCCTACGCTTCAAACGGCGCGAGTTTGTCATCACGGTACTTTTGCCCGTAGTCCTCTTGGGTTGCTAACGCCTTGAACGTCCGTTTTACAATATGAGGAGAAACCAGCCTCGTCAACAGGCGTCTCTAGGAGAATGCCTTCACTGCCGAATTCGGTTCTCTCAAATCGAGATAAGATCTCATCCTCACATTCGGATTGCTACTCTTGATCGATTGGGAACTGAAATAATCGCGAATTTTCATTGCAACTGGATCGGACGAATGGTATGTGAGCTCACCCGTTTGAGGAATTGCTGCAACCGGGGGCGCTCACTTCGACGTTTTGACCGGCCGTCCCAGTATCCATCTGGAATCGATCGAGTTTCCTCTGCGAGCCGGACTGATGGAACACTATGGACAGATGCTTCAAACCGGCCAAGATAATCCATCCCTAATAGCCGGGGAATTATTGAAGTAGCGACATATTCACCATCAAGCCCACCAGTATCTGTCTCAACAGATGATTCAATTTCCTCAACCCGTTCAGCTAGTTCAGTCTGTCTGGATTTGAGATCTTCACTCGATGCCCCGAGTCGCTGCCGCTCCTATCTGAATTGCTCGATTTCGGCAGTAACTGTCGACAGTTGTCCTTCGAGTGCATTCAGTTGGCCATCGACGATTGAAGCGCCCTCTGAACTAAGAGACTCGGTATCTGAGGTTGCCGCATCCTGCTTCGCTTCACGGAAAGATTGAATTTCGTCCTTAAGATCTGATTGGAGTGACTCCGTCTCGTCGATTGTCGAGCGACAGTACCTGAAAAACAAGTCGGTGAACGCACATGTCAAAAGCGTGTGCCTGTACCGATTCATCGTGTTTAGTTAAGGGTGAAAAGTGAGGCGGACGGATTTCTTGGTGCCTATGCCAGAAATCAACCGCCTCAGCGGGGATAGAGACTGGATTGATTTGGATTTTGTGGAGCGCGAGCGGACACCCGAGTCGGCGATGGCGTTGGGTATTCAATCGCACGTTGC
>Ga0207755_100096_pt1 | contig 68193 bp, 67 predicted proteins | sample A23P2SouthBayCA_FD_187734 | JGI IMG/M metagenome (GOLD analysis project Ga0207755, IMG submission 187734) | Aerobic enrichment media microbial communities from Bioluminiscent Bay, La Parguera, Puerto Rico - A23 P2 (SPAdes) | ecosystem: Environmental > Aquatic > Marine > Unclassified ...
GGCGCGATGCGGGCGCCGAACGCGTTCGCGCTCGGCGGCCTCGGGGGCGGGTCGGTGGTGCTGGATCGCGCGCTCTTCCGGCTTCTCTCGACCGCCGAGGTGGACGCCATCCTCGCGCACGAACTCGCGCACCTGGAGAGCAACGACGGCCTCGTGCAGACGCTCGCGTTCAGTCTCGGGAGGACGTTCGCGGCGGTGCTCTCGGTCGTGCTCTTCCCGGTCGCGCTGCTCGCGACGGGGCTCGCGAAGGCGTGGGCGTGGGCGACGGGGCGACCGGGCGCGTGGACGACGAACCCGTTCGGGCGGTTCCGCGCGGCCGTGGACGCGGCGACCGTCGTCGTGCTGGTCGTGCTGACGCTCGCGGTGCGCGCGCACTCGCGCGGCCGCGAGTTCGCCGCGGACGACCGGGCGTGCGAGGTGACGGGGCGACCGCTCGCGCTCGCGCGTGCGCTCGAGAAGATAGAGCGCGCGAGCGATCCGGAGTGGGGCGTGCTCGCCCCGCTCTACGTCCACGGCGACGACGAGAACCCGCTCGCCGAGTGGTTCTCGACGCATCCGAGCGTCGAGGACCGCGTGGAGCGCCTGCGAGAGCGCACGGAGCGCGACGCGGTGACCGTTCCGGTACGGTAGTCGTGCGAATCGAGAGGCCGCGAAGAGTTGTCGCCGTCGTTGATCGACGCGAAGAGAGAAGTATCGGCCGGGCGTAGCCGGCCGCGTGTACGATCACATCCTGGTGCCGACGGACGGGAGCGACGCGTCGATAGAGGCGCTGGACGAGGCGTTCGCGCTGGCGGATCGGTTCGGGGCGACGGTGCACGCGCTCTACGTCGTCGACGACACGGCGCTCGCGGCGACGGGGCTGGACGACCTGAGTTTCGACACGCACGTCGACGAGTACTTCGCGGACATGGAGGCGTTCGGCGAGCGGGCGACCGGTCGAATCCGGGAAGCGGCCGAGGAGGAGGGAATCGACGTCGTGACGGCGGTGATGGACGGGATCCCCAACCGACAGATCGTCGAGTACGCGGACGACCACGGCGTCGATCTGATCGTGATGGCGACGCACGGGCGGCGGGGCGTCCAGCGCGCGCTCCTCGGGAGCACGACGGAGCGCGTCGTTCGACGCGCGAACGTCCCGGTGTTGACGGTCCGAATCGGACGGGACGGGAACGGGGAAGAGTGACCGGCGGGACGACACCGTTACTGCGGACACGGTGGTGTCCGAGCGGGGGGGTTCGAGCACGCCGCGTGCGAGGGCGAGCACGGTCGGGCCGGCGGCGACGGCCACACCACGACACCCGGACACCACGATGTCCGCAGTAATCCGGGAGTGAGGGCGGGTGAGCGGTGGAAAGGACAACGGGAGAGACAGGTGCAGACGAGGAGGGCGGAGGGGGGACGGCGACGTCGAGGCGCCTTCGGGACGCGGCGCAGACGTTACACGGGGAGGGACGGCCGACGAGTACGGCCACCCGAACACACCACGATGTCCGCAGTTCTGCGGGCGGGGCGTGTGGACGGCGGCGGTGTGAACCCTCCCCCCACCGTGTCCGCAGTAATGGCGGACGAGGGTCCGGACGCGGAGAAAACCAGGCAAGAGTTGCGGGAAGACCGTGTGGAGGACTGCGGCGAAGACGCGGGACGCGTTTCCGGACGAGAAGCAGTCGGAAGAAGCCACCAACCACCCACGTCACGATCTACCTAATCTACTGCAGTACGGGTCTGGTTTTCCTGCCTTTGACTTAGTCTTTTTCCTGCCATATAGGTCGGCGCTCACCCCCTCCCCACCCCCTCGGCCGTTACTGCGGACAAAGTGGAGGGGGTGTGTGGGACGCTATCTTTATCAACCTCCGATGAGCCTTCAAGTAACTTCGTTTCTCCGGACGCTCCGGACACTGCGGACACTGCGGACACTGCGGACACGGTGGTTTTATTGTGATTCGCGTGAAGTGATCAGCCAATGGGGCTCTTCGAGCGGGACACGGACATCTATCGCGACCGCGACGCGCTCAGGGAGGACTACCAACCGGCGGAACTCGTCGGGCGCGACGAGGAACTCTCCACCTACACGTCCGCCCTCCAGCCGGTCATCAACGGCGAGCAGCCGAACAACGTCTTCCTCTACGGGAAGACGGGCGTCGGGAAGACGGCGGCGACCCGCTACCTCCTCGACCACCTCCGCGAGGACGCCGAGGAGTACGACGACATCGCCCTCGACATCATCTTCCTCAACTGCGACGGACTCTCCTCCTCCTACCAGGTCGCCACCCACCTCGTGAACGAACTGCGCGCCGAGCACAACCAGATCAGCACCACCGGCTACCCGCTCGCCACCGTCTACGAGATGCTCTGGGAGGACCTCGACACGCACGGTGGAACCGTCCTCATCGTCCTCGACGAGATCGACAACATCGGCGACGACTCCATCCTCTACCAGCTCCCGCGCGCCCGCGCGAACGGCAAACTCGAATCCACGCAGGTCGGCCTCATCGGCATCTCGAACGACTTCTCGTTCCGCGACGACCTCTCCCCGAAGGTCAAGTCGTCGCTCTGCGAGAACGAGATCCACTTTCCCGCGTACGACGCGACCGACCTGAAGGCCATCCTCCAGCAGCGCGCGGACGTCGCGTTCCACGACGGCGTGCTCGCGGACGGCGTCATCCCGCTCTGCGCCGCCTACGGCGCGAAGGACGCCGGGGACGCCCGCCAGTCCATCGACCTCCTGATGAAGGCGGGCGACGTCGCGCGCGACGACGAGGCGACGCGCGTCACCGAAGAGCACGTCGACCGCGGCCGCACCGCCCTCGAACGCGGCCGCATCGAGGAGGGTATCCGGGGGCTCACCGAGCACGGTCACCTCGTCCTCTACGCGCTCGTGACGAACGAACTGGAGGGCGAGACGCCGATTCGCTCGCGCGACGTTCGCCCGCGCTACACGCGCTTCGCCGAACTCGCCGAGCGCGACCCGCTCGTCCCCCGGCGGATGCGCGACCACCTGAGCGAACTCGCGATGCTCGGCATCATCTCCGTCACCGAACGCAACGAGGGCCGCCGCGGGGGCACCTATCGGGAGTACGAACTCGACATGCCCGTCGAGCAGGTGTTGAGCGCGCTCTCGGAGACTGTCGAACTCGTCGGCGTGCACGAGTCCGTCGTCGAACTCGCCGAGGACGTCGTGCCCGAGGTGGCGACGCGCGCGACCGCTGACGCCGACGGCGGCGCCGACGACGGCGACCGCGACGCCACCGAGTCCGGGGACGCGTCCCTCGCCTCCTTCGAGTAGCCGCCTCCATAGACCGCGCCGCGCGTTCTCCCGCATCCTCTCGCCACACGCCGAATAGCCGGTTCGAGGGCCCGAATTACTCCGGACGCGGTGGGGGTCGATCGGTCGCCGCGACGGAACTGCTCGCCCTCGTCACACCGCGCCGGTGCGTCGGCCGCTCCCCTCCCACCGCGTCGCCCGATCAGCGTTTACTCCGGACGTAGTGGTGTCGGTGCGTCCCGAGTACTCCGGACGCGGTGGGGTTCGCGCCTCCGGCGCCCTCGGCGTCGCCGGCGCCGACCACGGCTCCTGCCACTCCCGCGCCCCTCGCTATTCCCGCCCCTCGCTACTCTCGTCACCCCACCTCTCGTCACCCCACCTCCCGCTACCGGCACCGGCCCGCGAACAACAGCGGACGCGACGGTGTCCGTGGTGCGATCCGAACCCGGGATAACGCGCTATATCAGGGTTGAGGCGGCTCTTTACTGCGGACGTACCGGGGTAGGATCGGGGGCGCTCGCGCGGCGTCCGCTCTCGACCCGTCGTGCACGTCCCGACCGGCCGCCGCGAACCGTCGCACCACGTGCCGTCCGGCGCGAACCGAAAGCCCCCTGAGCGCGCGCCGCCGACGATGGGTCGATGCGCGTACTCGTCACGGGCGCCACGGAGCGGTACGGCCGGGAGAGCGCGCTCGCGCTGGACGACGCGGGCGCGGCCGTCGCCGGGTTCGTCCGCGACCCCGACGCGCCGGTCGCGCGCCGCCTCGCCGACCGCGGCGTCTCGCTCGTCCGCGGCCGCCGCGACCAACTCGACCACGTCGAGGACGCCCTCGACGGTAGGGACGCGCTCGTCCTGGTGACGGGCGCGGACAGCGCCCGCACGCGCACCGAGCAGGGCGAGACGCTCGTTCGCGCCGCCGACCGCGCCGACGTCCCGTTCGTCGTCCACGTCTCCGTCCTCAACGCGGACGCGCGTCCCGGCGTCCCGTGCGTCGACACCCGCGCGAGCGTCGACGACGCGCTCTCGCGCCGCGGCATCCCGCACGTCTCGCTGCGCCCGGGCGTCCCGCTCGACGCGTTCGAGCGCGCTCGCGACGCCGTCGAACGCGAGGGGCGACTCGCGTTCCCGCTCGAAGGGCACGCGCGCGCCGCGTTCACGGATCCGCGCGACGTCGGACGGGTCGCCGCGGCCGCCGTCGCCGCGCCCGCCTCGCTCGCCGACGGGGCTCGCGTCCCCGTGACGGCCGGCACGCACTCGCTCTACGACCTCGCGGACATCCTCGCCGACGTCGTCGGCCGGGACGTCGCGGCGGATCCGCGCCCGCCCACGGCGGCGCCGCGCTCGCGCGTCGGGTTCTACCGGTGGGTGAACGAGGGCGCACTCCTCGCCGATTCCGAGCGCGAGGCGGCCGTTCGCGACGCCCTCGGGGTCGATTCTCCGCGTCCGGCCGCGTACTTCGAGCGCGCGAGCTGGGGCGAGTAGCGGGGGCGGGTCGGGCGGCTACTCGGCCTCCTCGTCGTCGGCCATCCAGCGCTGTCCGTAGGAGCGGTAGCCGTCGAACTCGCCGCGTCGGATCTCGCGTCGGATCTCGTCGTGGGTGTCGCGGTCCACGCGCACGAAGTGGCAGAGCGGGTGGCCGGGGAGGGCGACGGGGTTCTCGAGGACGCCGACGATGAGGCCGGCGAACGGCGCGTCGACGGACGACACCTCTCGCTTGAAGTGGTCGCTGACGGTGCAGATGGTCTCGCCCTCCTCGACGAGCGGGTCCGGCCCCCACTGCATGTCGACGAGGCCGCCGGTGTCGGCGCGCAGCCACCGCTTCTCCTCGCTCGGCCCGATGATCTTCCGCCAGCCGGGTTCGCGGACCTCGCCCGCGGGATAGACGCCGACGTCGGCGAGCACGCTCTCGACGCCGTCGATGGCCTTCTCGACGAGCGCGGGCTGGAAGCGGTGGGCCTTCCCCATCTCGACGGTGACGGTGGGCGTGCCGGCGGCCGTCGCGACGGTTCGCAGACTGCCGGGGTCGCCGGCGCCGTCGAGCACGACGTTCGTTCCGAACGCTTCCGCGAGACGCGCCACGCCGGGGTCGCCGAGGTCGGCGCGCGCGTGGTACATCGTCGTTCGGTTGCGCGTCGAGGTGTGGAAGTCGAGGCCGTAGTCGCAGGGTTCGACGAACGCCCGATAGACGTGGTGCGCCATCCGTTCGGCGGTGTTCGAGCGCGCCTTCCCGGGGAAGGAGCGGTTGAGGTCCTGATCGTAGATGGGGATGTAGCGCTGCTGGGCCTGATAGCCGGGGACGTTCACGACGTGCAGGCAGACGAGCGTCCCGGCGAGGTCAGCGGGGTCGTAGCGGTCGGCGACCTCCTGCAGGACTTTCACGCCGTTCAGTTCGTCGCCGTGGACGGCCGCGCTCAGGAGGACGCGCGGGCCGTCGCGCTCGCCGCGCACGACAGTGACGGGAATCTCGACCGGGTCGCCGAGGTACGTCTCCCCGACCGGATAGCGGAACTGTCGCTTCTCGCCGGTGGGGACGTCCGGGAACCCGTCGTCGCTCGCGGAATCTCGCTCGCTCACGCGCTCCCGTCGTCGCCGCACGACGTTAGCAGTAGCGGCCGGGGTGGGAGTCGTGGGCCGAGTCGACGCCGCGGTAGTCGGTCGCCGTCACCGCGACGCTCGGTATCGACGCTATCTGGGGCGTCTAACGGCCATCCCCGCCCAGGTCCGTGCCACTGGGTCGCACGCTCGCCGTCACGTTTTATGTCGTCCGCGCCCCATTTAGTCCCGTATGGCCCGACGCAATCCCTTCGACGACATCGACCGCATCTTCGACCGGCTGAACCGCCAACTGGAGACCGCAGCGGACCGCTGGGAGGACGAGAGCGCGTTCGGCGGCGACTCCGCCGTCGACGTCGAGGACGCCGGCGACGAGTTCGTCGTCACCGCCGACCTCCCCGGCTTCGAGAAGGACGACGTCGACGTCCGCGTGAAGGACCGCACCCTCACCATCGAAGCCGACCGCGAGACCGAATCCGAGGCCGCCCCCGACGCGAACTACATTCGCCGCGAGCGCAGCAGCAAATCCGTCTCCCGCCACGTCACGCTCCCCGAACCGGTCGATACCGACGACGTGAGCGCGACGATGAAGAACGGCGTGCTCACCGTCACCCTCGGGAAGCGCGAGGGCGGCGACGGGCGCTCCATCGACGTCGAGTAGTCCGGTCGTCGCGCGGGCGTCGGCGCCCGCTCACGCTAGGAACCCCGCGTTCCCCGTGAACGCCATCGCGAGCGAGAAGACCGTGACGCACACCGCGATAGCCATCTCCGCGTAGAGGACGATCCGCCCCCAGCGGTACCAGCGCTCTCGTTCCGCCATCAGTCGTCACCTCCCGGGACGGTACGCTCTCGGCCGAGCCAGCGTTCGCGCGACCCGATGCCGTGCGCGCTCAGGGTCCGATCCGAGCGCATCGCCCACACGAAGAAGGCGATGAACGGCACGAAGAACACGACGGCGACGGTCGCGTACCCCAGGTGGATGTCCGGCACCCAGCCGAAGACGAGCGGGTAGACGACGCCGCCCGCCGTCGAGACGCCGCCGACGAACCCCGCGGCGACGCCCGGCCGCTCCTCGAACATCAGCGGGACGATGGCGAACACCCCGCCGGTGCCGAAGCTCACCGCGATGCCGAAGCCGGCGAGCACCACCACGGACACCGGGAGGAGCCCCAGTACGCCCGCGGCGGTGAGCGCGCACAGCATCACCGTGATGAGGACGAGCGCGGTCATCAGCCAGTGTACGCGCGGCGCGTACGACTGCTCCGCGGAGAGGAACGGGTACGGCGTCCACTCCTTTCGCTGCCAGAGGTCGGACATGTAGCCCGAGAACGGCCGCCAGAGCGACGCGTTGAACGACTGGACGGCCGCGAACGTCCCCGCGGCCGTCTGGATCGCCGCGACCTCGGTGAACCCGAGGTCCGCGATGGCGTCCCGGAACCCGGTCGCGTAGTACGCCGGGAGCCACGAGTTCATCGCTATCTCCAGCCCGAACGACATCGCGTACGCGAGCATCAGTCCGATCGCGGCGTAGCGCGTCCAGACGTAGACGGTGGACTTCAGGCCCGTGTTCGCGCGCGCCGTCGCCGCCGCCGCGGCGTCCCGCGCGGGCTCCCCGCGCCACTTGTAGAGCGCGGCGATGCCGAGCGCGACGAGTCCGAGGTGGAGGAACGCGTCCGAGTAGTGCGTCCCGTAGAGCCGCGGGAGCACGAGCGCGCCGACGCCCGCGCCCGCGTTCCCCGTGCCCGCGTAGATGCCCTCCGCCGTCCCGATCTCGTGCTCGTCGAACCACTGGGAGACGTGCTGGATGCCGACGACGAAGCTGATGCCCGCCGACGCGACGACGAGGCGCTCCACGAACAGCACGTCGTACGTCACCGCGAACGAGGACGCGATGCTCATCAGCCCCGAGTACGCGAGGATGAACGCGAACGTGTTGTGCGCGCCGAAGCGGTCGGCTGCCCACCCCACGCCCGGTCACTCGTCCAGCACCGACGACGCGAACTCCGCGAACGCCGCCCCCCGGTCCTCGCCCCGCACCGAGACGATCAGGTGCTCGACCCCCCACGACTCCAGGTCGTCGAGATACCCGCGGAACCAGTTCGCGCCCGCCCGGAACCCCTGATTCACGCGCTCCGGCCCCGCGTCCGGATCGTCCGCCAGCGCCACCGAACACGTCGTCACGAACGGCGCGTCCGTCCGCGCCCCCCAATCGTCCAGGTAGTCCCGCAGCGTGTCCCCCGGTAGGTGATAGAACAGCCACCCGTCCGCGTGCTCCGCGATCCACTCCCGCGACTGTCGGCTGTTCCCCGTCACCAACAGCGGGAGGTCGCCCGCCGTCGGCTTCGGCACCACGTCCACCGTCCCGTCCAAACGCCCCCAGCGCGTCTCGAGTTCGGGATACGACTCCGTCCACGCCGCCCGCAGCACCCGGACCGCGTCCCGGAACGCCGCCCCGCGCGTGTCCTCCTCGACCCCGAACGCCCCGTACTCCGGCGGCCGATCACCCGACGCCACCCCCAAGACCAGCCGTCCCCCCGAGAGGTGGTCCAGCGACGCCGCCGACTTCGCCACGTGCAGCGGATGGCGCAACGGCAACACCACGCTCGCCGTCCCCAACGCCACCGCCTCCGTCCGCCCCGCCACCCGCGACAGCCACGTCCACGGATCGAACGTCTGCCCCGCGTCCCGGAACTTCGGCCAGTACGTCGGCACGTCCCGCGCCCACAGCGCATCGTACCCCAGTTCCTCCACGCGCTCCGCCAACGCCAACTCCCGCGCCACGTCCGGCCGCTCCTCGCGCGCGCCCGACAGCGGGAACGCCGCCCCCACCGTCAGCCGCTCACTCCCGAACAACCGCTCGTAGCCGCGATTCTCCATGCACGCCCTCCGAGCGCCGCGCCGAAAAACCGTTCGCGCCACGCGCTCCCCGCTCGTGTTTTCGTGGGCTTCCGTTGGTCGCCCACGGTTACTCACGGCTGTCGCCGTTCGACGGGCGGCAGTCCGCCCGTCGAATCAGTGGGACGCGAAGCGTTCCACGTTTTTCGTTTCGTCGAGGCGCCTCTGGCGCCTCGGTTACTCGCGGGTCCTGCGTCCCCGCTCGTGTTTTCGTGGGCTTCCGTTGGTCGCCCACGGTTACCGATGTGTCGCGAGCAAGTCTTCGAGGATGAGCGCGCGCGGGTCCGCGGGCGAGTAGCGCGTGTCCACGAGGTCCTCGGCGGTGTCGAGGTCACCGCGCATCGCGAACTGGCGGGCGCGCGCCGCCGTCTGCAAGAACTCGTCGTCCATCGGCGCGTCCGCCGACGGGGCCGGCGCCGGGCCGTCCGTCTCGTCCGGAAAGACCTCGGCGTACAGCTCCTCGTAGTCGAGCATCTCCGGCTCGTACCCCTCGTCCACCTGCGCGAGAATGCACTCGACGGCGAACCGCTGGAACTCCGAACGGTTCGTGAAGAGGCCGCGCTCGACCAGCTCCTCCGCGGCGTCGAGCACCTCCTCCGGGAAGCGAACCGTCGACTTGACCATTCGATTCGCCTCCATGTACTCGATGCTCGTAAATCTATCCCCGATTCGACACCACACGCCTTCACCGCCCCCGAATACCCCGCCGCTCCCCGACGCACGACATTCACTTATCGTACTATTAGCCTAACTATCGTGCACAAAAAGCCCTATATGATTGTACGGTGTAGTGGAATACAGCTAAAGAATGTCTGGAGTAGCAAGCAAGCATGCGGCCGACGGAACGATGCCGGAACCGGGCGGCCCGCTCATCTCCGCGGTGGCGGACGCGCGCGGACGCGCGCTCTCGCTCTCCTACCACCGCGGCGCGCTCCCCGACGCCGCCACCGACGCGCTCGCCGGGATGTACGCGACGTTCGGCGCCGCCGACCGCGCGCAGGGCATTCCGCCGCGCGGCTCCGAGGCTATCCGGTCGTGGCTCGACGGCCTCGCCGACCTCGGGGCGCGCACCGTCGTCGCGCGCCACGACGACGACCCCGTCGCGCACACCGTCCTCGTCCCCGACGGCTCGCGCGCCGAACTCGCCATCTTCGTCCAACCCGACTACCAGGGCGCGCGCGTCGGCACCGCACTCGTGGCCGCGCTCCTCGACTACGGCGCACGCACCAGCATCGAGTCCGTCTGGCTGCACGTCGAACGCTCGAACGCGCCCGCCATCGCGCTCTACGAGCGCTTCGGCTTCGACATCGTCGAGGAGACGGCCCTCGAATTCGAGATGGAGCGTCCGCTCCCCACCCACTAGCCCCCTCGGGCCCCTCCGGGTGTGGCTGCTGCGCTCCCCTACCATTCAGTATTACTGAGCAGGTTGACTAAGCAATATTATTGGACGGTGTTACTGTTCGGTGTGGCTATCGGGTGCGCGTGGGCGCGTCGTCCCCGGCCGTGCGACGCGGAGACACGAGCGGTCTCAGTCGTCGTGCTCGGCGACCCACTCGTCCACGAGTTCGTCGAAATCGGGGTCGTCGTAGCGCTCCTGGAGGGCGACGACGGCCTGGCCGCGGTCGGTGATGACGTAGAGGCCGCTTCGCGGGGACGGACCGACACGGTCCAGGAGGCCGTAGTCCTCGAGGACGGGCAGACGGGTGTTCACGTAACTCCGGTTCTTGTCGAGGAGCTCCGCGACGTTGACGGCGTTGTTGCGCTTCCCGTCCGCGAACGCCTCAAGTATCTCGAAGTCCGTGGGCGAGGCGAGCTTCATTGTTCGGCTTTGCAGGGCGACCGTAATATAATCCTCGGATAAAACGAGAGTAATAGGTAATCGCGCGCGCCCGAACGCGCCGCGCGCCTACGCGCTGCCGCCGTCGGTGGCGGTGACCCGCGCGTTCGCCGCCTCGCGCGCGAGGCGGACGTCCTCGAGGGCCTGCTCTAACTCCTCCTCCGCAGTTGCGAGATGCCGGGCGAGTTCGGCCGCGTCCGCGTCGTCGCCGCGGCGTTCGGCGAGCAGGCACGCCTCCATCACCGCCTTCTCGTGCTCGCTCGCGGAGAGAAGCGCGTCGAGCATCGTCCAGTCCCCTTCGCCCTCGTCGATGTCGACCCCCGACCCCACAAGACTCATTTGGCATCCCTCATATCCCAACCTTCCCTCCCAATACCTCTTAAACGTACTGTATTATCGGACCATTTACACGAAGTTATCGCCGGCTCTCGCGGGCCCACGAACCCGAACGATAAATACATACTATCGGTATGTGCTGTTACTAGTCGAATGGATCTCGTCGAGCCGACCGACTTCGCCGTGCTCGCCGCGCTCGTCGAAGGCCGGAACACGCCCGTCAACCTCGCGGTGCGCCTCGACCTCTCCCGGTCGTACGCGAACGAGCGCCTCTCCGCCCTCACCGACTACGGCCTCGTGCGGCGCGTCGGCCCCGCCGAACACAGCGGCCTCTACGAACTCACCGAACGGGGCCGCGCCGCCCTCGCCGTCCGCGACGAACACGGCCCCGTCGACGACCTCGCCGCCCGCATCGAATCGCGTCTCGACGACTGACTCCGCGACGAATCCGACCGCTGTCGCTCCGCCCGTGAGCGCAGCGAGAACCCGCGTATCGAGACGCCTCCGACGGGCCGAACGACACAAACATATTTTGGCCTGAGAAAGAAATATGTGGTCTAGGTGCGTTGCTCGGGATATGACCGACGACAGCGACGAACGCGGCCCGCCACCGTTCGAGCGCCCGTTCGAAGACGAGGACACGAAGCAGCGCGTGTACGGGACGATACTACACGCTCGCGAGCCGACGACGGTCGCTGAGATCGCCGAGCGGGCGGACTGCTCGACGGAGTCAGCGCGGACGCACCTGGCCTTCTACGCCGACCTCGGGATCGTCGTCGAGCACGAGGGGCGGCCGGTCAGATACGAACGCAACGACGACTACTTCGAGTGGCGACGCGTGAACGAGTTGGCGCGAGCGCACACCGTCGACGAGCTCCAATCGACGGTATCGGAGCTGACCGACCGCATCGAGCAGTACCGGCGCGAATACGGCGCCGAGTCGCCCGCCGCGGTCGACGTCCTCGAATTCGACGCGACCCGAATCGACGACGTCTACGCCGAACTCGGCGAGTGGGCCACCGCACTCGAGGAGCGCGAGCGCCACGAACGCGCTCGACGAAAGGCCGCGGGCTCCCCGGCGCCGTCACACAGCTAGATGCCGCCGGTCGACGACGGCGCGAGTCCCGCCCCCATCGACCGCGCGGTACTGGCGTCGCTTCGGTCCCGACTCGTCGGCGCTCGCCCGTTCGAGTCCGCCGCCGTCCTCGACGACGGAAACACGCACCTCCGCGCCGACCTGTCGAGCGAGTACTATCCGGACGACGTCGCCGCCCGACTCGAGATTCGGTGGTACCGCAACGACGATTTCGCCGTCCACTATCGAGAATCGCACCCGACCCGGACGTGGGAATGCCGGTGGGACCGACATCCGAACACCCACAACGCGAGAGCCCACTTCCACCCGCCACCGACCGCGAACCGTGCCGACGCAGCGGACGCCGCGTGGCCGTCCGACCATCGGGAAGTGGGGCGTCTCGTTCTCGACCGGATCGAAGACCGAATCGACGCGCTCTGGGAGCGCTAGCCGCTCGACCTGCCCGGGACGCGTCCCCGCCTCGCTTCTCGTACCGGCCAGCGCGTCGCTCGGAGACGCCCGCCTCGACGACTGAACGCGCGAATCCGGCCGTTCGCCCCGCTTAGGCGGTGCCTAATGGTCTATACTACTCCTCGGTAGCGACAGCATATACCAACGGTAGATATAAGTGAAAGTGAGCTAAAGTGTCTGACCGTCTGGTGGAGACGATACCAGACTTCACCTCAGAACAACAGCGCAGAACGGTATGCAAACATCCATGACAACCTCGGACGACGGCGACGGAACCACTGACGTCACGCGCACCACCATCGAGGTGAGCCGTGACGCCTGGCGGCAGGTCCGCAGCGACGCCGTCGCCGAAGGAAAGAACGTCTCGGAGAAGCTCGAGGAGGTGCTCGAGGATTACTACGACCTCTAGCCTCCCTCGCGCAGACGCGAGGCACGAGTATCGCACGCTAACTACTTCGACAAAACAACATAATACGAAATGACACGCGACACACGCGACACGGTACGCTCGCTGTTCCTCGTGGCGATCATGGTCCTCTCCATCTTCGGCGGGGCCGTGGCGCTCTCAGGAGGCGCAGCGGCGGCAGCAAGCAATTTGACTGTACAAACAACAGATACCGATGGTCCTCCACTTGAGGTCAGTACTGGGTCCTCGGGAAGCGTAATTGTAGTCACTGCTGACGTTTCGGGAAACGGTAACTATGTTACGTTCCAATTTGATGATGATGGAACGTTTAACGCTGGTAACTATGGGGTGAACGGAAGTAATACCCTCACTGTCCAAGACGGGGGGTCGAAGGATCTTGGTGGTACTTCACAAGATAGTACCGTTAAGGCTAACCTCCGCGTGAGTGCAGGCACCGGCGATCTTTCCAGTGCAACGTCACTGACTCTGGGGGCAACGGAAGGGACATCTCTTACTGGCCAGACTGCGGAGACCACAGCCTCTACTACATTCGAGGTTGACAATTCTCCCCCGACAATCAATTCTGCGATAACTTCTGACCAGTCTCACGACGGTAATGTTGACCACATATCGGTGCAATTCGACGAAAATATCAATGACACTGCATCCACCCTCACTAAGTCCAGCTTTAGCATCGGAACGGGGTCCGTGGATTCCGTAGGCACCGGCAACACCGCGGATGACGACACAATCGTTCTCACTGTTTCCGGCCTCACCGGGACGGGTTCGGCGCAAGCGGTCTCCGTAACCCCAGCCGCCGGGGCCGTCGTTGATGATGCCGGAAATGGTTATTCCTCTGGGCAATTCTCGGGTACTACTGACGGCGCTGCACCTTACGTTGAGGGCTTCAACGCGGTGTCCACTGCATCGGGCCTCAAGCTCTCCCTCAACGCCTCCGAGTCCCTGAAATCCTCGAGCGGCGTTGACCTCGTGCTGAAGGACAGCCAGGGCGATACGCGCAAGACGTTCTCCGATCCGAATGGTGGTACCGCCAACGGTGACCTCACGAAGTACACTTTCTCGTACGACGGTACGGGTACTTTCGATGCGACCCTCAATTCGGTCACGGACACCAATTCGAACCAGAACACCGACAATCTCGGCTCGAGCGGTGGCAAGAGCGAGCTGACAGCGAACGTCCAGACCGGCCTGCTCAAGAGCGCGAAGATCGAGGCCAGCCCGAACGGGCAGGGCCTGACGGCGCAGCACAACGTCACCTTCACGCTCGCGAGCTCGCAGGACGTCACGACGTACGAGATCGCGTACCCGTACAGTTCGCCGACACCGATCAACAGCGTTGGTCCCGATGACATCGTCGCTCTCGGTATCGACAAGAACGGCGACGGCAAGATCACCGCTGATAGTAACGACGTCGACTTCACCAACGATTCGTCGGTCGCGAGCGGTATCAACAACGTCAACGGCGGCGACGGGAAGGTCCTCACCGTCGGGACGGGCAGTTCGGTCACGCTCCCGAAGGACACGCCCATCCTGCTGAAGTACAAGGACGCCGTCAACCCGGACTCGACCTCAGCGGATGTCACGCTCCGCCTCGACCCGGACACGCCGGACGCCGAGGCCGTGCGGACGCTGAGCACGAGCGCTGACGTCCCCCAGGTCAATCAGTTCCACCTCGGTGGGACGCTCGTCTACGACGGTAGCATTCAGAACGGCAACGACTTCGGGCGGAACCTCAACGGTTCGACCCATCTCAACGTCACGTTCGACCAGTCGATGTCCTCCGCTGGCGACATCGCGCTGCACGTCGGTGGCCAGACGCTGAAGGTCACCGGTGGCACGTGGGATGGGAACCAGTACGAGGGCAACCTTGAGAGTCCGGTCTCGGTCAGCGGCGAGAGCGTGACGGCGAACGTCACGGTCGACGGTGCGACCGAAGACGACAACGGGAACGAGATTCAGAACTTCCAGAGTTCGGACTTCACCATCGACGCGGCCCCGCTCGGCATCAAGGCCGCGAAGACCTACGATGACCAGATCGACGGTACCGCTAACGACAACGATGTCGCTAACACCGTCGAAATCATCCTCAATGACTCTGTAGACGATAGTGACAGCACGCTCGGTAGTGCAATCACTATCGACGGGAACACCATCAGTAGCGGAAACATCCAGACTGGCTCTAATGTCAATCAGACTGGTACCGATGACCAGTACATCTACGTCGATGCTGCTGGTGCTGGCCTCGGGCTGAACTCCAGCTCGACGCCGACTGTCTCCCTCGCGGCTGACAAGCTTGAGGACGACGAAGGCAATCCGTCCGTGAAGAGCTCGGTCACCGCGATGGACGGCATCGCGCCCGACCTGAGTCACTTCGACCTCCGTGCTGTGAGCGGCCAGACGGTCAACGTCTCGGTCGACTCGAACGAGCAGGTCGCGAACCTCACGGTTCAGATCAAAGACGACTCGGCTAACGTCGTCAAGACGCTCTCGGACTTTGACGAGTCCGAGTCCAGCGGCACCTACAACTACACGACCAACGTCGACCTCGGGACTGACGGGACGTTCACCGCGCACGTGGTGAACGCCTCCGACGATTCGGGTAACCACGACGCCACGGTTGGTGCGACCGGGAGTCTCGATGTCGACACGACCGGCCCGACCATTAGCCCGGACGACCACGGCGCGAATGCCACGATCTCGGGTCAGTCTGACATTGACGTCAGCATCACCGACGCGGTGCACGAGGTCAACGCCAAGAGCATCTACGTGTCCATCGAGGACTCCTCCGGTACGATCCTCGACCGCGGTCGCGTGAGCGCGGTAAGCGATCTCAGCTACGACAGTGGTGCGAACATGCTGACAATTCAGTCTGAGTCCGGAGACAACTTCGCGTACGCGACGGGTGACGTCACCGTCACCGTCGAGGCGACCGACACGGTCAGTCACGAGTCCTCGAAGTCGTGGACGTTCACCTACGCGGACCCGAGCACCGAGATCACCGCGGACGGTGACAGCGTGAAGGTCAACGTCACGACGCAGGCGACGTTCGACAACGCGACCGCGACGGTCGAGGCGTCGAACTCGCTGGACAGCGAGGACGGAAAGCCGACGTACACGCTCGACCTCTCCGGAACGCAGAAGAGCGGTAACTACTACTACACCGCCACGCAGTCCGACCTCCGTGACGGTCAGTACACGGTCACCGCCATCGATCTGAACAACTCCGCCACCAGCAACTTCAACGAGAACCCGGGGGTTAGCGACACCGTCAACACGTCGCTACCGTACGTGACGCACGCCGTCATCAGCAGCTACGACGGCGATGCGGCTCCCGCAACGAAGATCACGGTGTGGCTCAGCGAGCCTGTCAGTGAGGTCAGCGACCAGCTTGACGGTTCCACCTTCTACGTGGAGGGCCACGCTGCGCACAGTGTCGTTAGTCAGGACCTCGCTTCCGGGAAGGTCGTCCTTACGAACTCGACCGAAATCCAGACCGGTGACAAGCCGAAGATCACGGTCAACGAAGCTGGCGATCTCGAGGAGCTCCACGCCACCGGAGAGGGTGCTGCCGGCAACCTCAACGCGAGCTCCAGCACGGCTATCAGCACGGTCGACATGAAGCTCTCGGCTGGTCCGAACTTCGTGTCCATCCCGGCCGCGTCCGGTGAGTACGACCTCTCCAACGGCGATTCGTCTGTCGTCTCGAAGATCGACGCCGTCTGGAGGTACGACAACGGCCAGTGGCAGAGCTGGGACCCGGACAAGCCCGCCGGTGAGAACGACTTCCACACGGTGCAGGGCGGCCAGGGGTACGTCTTCGTGATGGACTCCAGCGCCACTGCCTCGTGGAGCGTCAACAACGTCGTCGGCGGCGACACCGCGCAGGAAGCCACGCCCGGCACGACCGACCTCGAAGAGGGCTGGAACCTCGTCGGTCAGTGGCAGGAAGGCCAGCAGAAGCAGGCCCACGCGCTCGACTCCCTGAACAACTGGGACAGCAGTACGCGCGTCTACGCGCAGGCGAACGCTGGCTCGTGGACGCCGACGGTCTACACGGGCAACTTCAAGCCCGGTGAGGCCTACTGGGTGTTCGTCAGCGACGACGACACCTACAAGGAGTCCAACAGCTGGGACGGCATGTTTGCCTAACGACGAGCGACCACTCACTCCAATTTATTTGGGGGTAACTCACACACGATGACACAACACTCAACGAAATCGATTGGTCGCCGTCTGCTCGCTGTCGCAGTCGTCGCTGTGGTCTGTCTCAGCGTCGTCGGCGTCGGTGCCGCGGTCCCCGGAGCCCCGCCGCATCAGGTCTTCGGGCACGTCACCGACGGGGACGGGAACGCCGTCTCCGGCGTCACCGTGACCGCGACCTACGACGGAAACACAGTCGCTACGGCGACGACCGACTCGAACGGCTACTACGAATTCGACGTCGACGAACCGAGCGCCGGTGAGGAGTTCACCGTCTCTGTGAAGTCGCAGAGCGAGACGCTGACGTACGGCTCCGGCAGCTCGACAGAGGTCGACTTCGCCGTCGCCACGCCCACGACGCAGGTCGTGCAGGGGACGGTGACGAACGGGAACGGGAACGCCGTTTCGGGCGTGACGGTCGCGGCCCGCGTCGATGGGTCGACGATCACGTCGACGTCGACTGGCGACGACGGGTCGTACAGTCTCACGCTCGCGGAGGCGGACGGCCTCAGCGCCGGCGATTCGGTGACCATCAGGGTCTCCGGGTCGAAGCTCGCGAGCGCGAAGTCGAAGGCCGTCGAGTTCGACCCCGGCACGTCGTCCACCGTCGACTTCACCGTCTCCACCAGTAGCGGTGGCGGCGGTGGTGGCGGCGGTGGTGGCGGCGGCGGTGGCGGCGGTGCCGGCACCACCACGCAGGGTCCGACGAACCTCGGTTCCGGTTCCGGACAGGTCGGCACCGATGGCTCGGTGTCTATCGACATCACGGCGAACACGCCGGGTGTCACGGGCGCGGTGCAGTCCCTGCGACTGTCCATCCCGGGCGGTTCGGGGTCGGCGTCCGCGACCGAACTCTCCGGCCCGCCCAGTGGCGTGCCGAACCCGACCGGGACGGGCGTGACGTATCTCGACATCTCGGCGCCGAACCCCGGCGAGGGGCAGATGGCGACGGTCGAGATCACGCTCGAGAAGTCGAAGCTCTCGGACGGCGTGAGCCTCTCGGACCTGCGCGTCGAGCACTACACGAACGGCGCGTGGGAGACCCTTGAGACGTCCGCGTCCGACAACGGTGACGGCACCGTGACGGTGTCGGCGCAGACGTCCGGGTTCTCCCCGTTCGCGGTGACGCACCAGCAGCAGACCACCACGAGTACAACGCAGACGAGTAGCAGTTCGACGAGCTCGACGAGCACGTCGACGTCCACGACGCAGGGGAACGTCTCCACCTCCGGGAACGGGGGCGGTGGCTTCCCGACGACGTGGATCGTCGTCGTCATCGTCGTCATCGTCGTCGCGGCCGGCGCGGTCTACCTCTACCGCGAACAGGAGTAGACCCCGCCCTCGACCTTCCTCGCTTCTTTCACGCCCTCGGATAGCCACGGCTATCGCGTCCGTTGCTCGCCGTATCGACCGCTTCGTATCTACGACTACCCGGCACCGGTAGCGTGCGCTAGCTGCCCCTCTACGCCGTCCCGCTGTCTCGGCGCGAAGACGCGCATCCGCTCACTCGATCGGTGCTGCGAAGTGAGACGACGGCGACTCGCTACATAGACTCGCATATCCGCGTAGCCCGGTCGCCGATACCCGCTCGGCTACTCCTCCTCGGCCGCGTCGTCTCTCAGCGCCGCGATGTCCGCAGCGACGTCCTCGACGTGTTGTCGATGTTGCGCCGACGTCCCGACGTGTTGGGCCGCTTCGAGCTGGTCGTCGACGACCGCGTTCTGCTGGGGCCCCCAGACCTCGGGTGGCTCGGATTCGATGTACGCTACCCAGCGTTTGACGGCCTCGATGCGCTGCTCGCGGTTCCGCTCGTGCTTCTCGTCGAGGGATTCACGCGCGTTTGAGTCGCTCATATTCATCCGTCACGTCCAGTCGCGATACCCACTCTTCGAGGCGCCCGACACTAAGGCTTTCCTCGAACATCGAATACAGGTGGACGGCGTCTTCGAGGTCCTTCTCCGCGCCGAGGTAGAGCTTGTACGTGATCTGGAGTTCGAGCGGGCCGATCGGGACCGTCTCGTCACCGATCCGCGCGGTGATCGCTTTCTCGAGGGACGCGCGGTCGAACTCGTCGCGAGCGAACTTCACTTCGAGGTGCGGTGTGACCTGCCCGTCGGGCGCGACCCAGACGTTGTCGCCGTTCGCGAGCATCTCGTGGAGAGAATCGAGCGGCATCGCCGCCTCCCAGAACCCCTCGTTCGCGAGTACTGAGGCGAGTTCGTCCGCCGTCGTTTCGTCGATTTCTTCGATGAGGACGTCGACGTCCTCGGTCGAGCGAGCGCGGCCCGCGAGGATCGATACGTAGCCGGCGATGTAGACGTGGTCGATGTCGAAGCGGTCGAGGATGGTCGAGAACCGGATCGCGAGGTCGTCCAGGCGGTTCGGGTCACGACCGACCACGAGCACCCCGTTTCGGAGTTCGATCCCGCTCATGTGCGTTCGTCGCGCGTCTCCGGCATAAATCGTCGCCCGGGCGTCGCAGTCGGTCTCGTGGCGCACGTACTTTCTTCCGTGTGGCGTCCGAAACGGCCGTCGTGAAACGCACGCACGTCGATTCCGAGCGCTGGTTCGACGTCGTCTTGGAGAACGAGCGCGCGCAGGCGGCGACGATGGTTCTCGAGCCGGGCGAGTCGACGGGCGGGCGGGCGAACGCGCACCGGGAGAGCGATCAGTGGCTCTACGTCGTCTCGGGGTCGGGGCGTGCGACGGTCGGCGACCTGGAGTTCCCGCTGGCGGCGGACGACCTCGTCGTCGTGGAGGCGGGGGAGACGCACGAGTTCCGCGCGGCGGACGACGAGCGCTTGGAGACGCTGAGCATCTACGTCCCGCCGGCGTACTAGACGGATCGTTTATACGTGTTACCGTCGATGAGTGGTGCGATGACGTGGTCGCCGTGGTGAGCGTCGGCGTGTACGCGGCCGCGGGCGCCGTCTTCGGCGTGACCGGGTTCGTGGCGGGGGTCGCGCTCGTGGTCGCGGAGGTGTTCCGCGATCCGGTCGGGGTCGCGGTCGGGACGGCGACGCTGTCGTCGTCGACGTTCGCCGTGGCGTTCGCGCTCGCGGCGGTGAGCGCGGCGGTCGTGGTGATGACGGCGCTCGCGTTCGCGGTCACGGTGGGGAATCGGGAGCGCCACGGGCACCGGTAGGCGACCGACACCCCTAAGCGGGATTCGTGAGTACGCTCGCCCATGGACCTGAAGGAACTCAGCTTCGGCGTGTTCGGGATCGCCGCGGTGATCGAAATCGTGGTGCTCGTACTGGTGGTTCAGATGGGCGTGCGCTCGCGCGCGCTCTTCTACGTCACGGGCGCGGCGGCGCTCGTGGCGCTGGGCGCGCTCGGCATCTACACGCTCGCGGCGTGGCGCTCCCCGACGTCCGACCACGAGGCGCACGCGGCGCACTAGCGCATCCTTTTACTCGCGCGGCCCCGAGTCGATAGTATGGCTGTCGTCTCAATCTCGATGCCGGACGAACTCGCAGACCGCATCGACGAGTTCGCGGACGAGCACGGCTACACGGGCAGGTCGGAGGTCGTTCGGGAGGCCGCGCGGAACCTCCTCGGCGAGTTCGAGGACGAGCGCTTGGAGGACCGGGATCTGATGGCGGTCGTCACCGTTCTCTTCGACTACGAGACGACGACCGTCGAGGAGAAGATGATGCGGCTTCGCCACGAGAACGAGGCGCTGGTCGCGGCGAACTTCCACAGTCACGTCGGCGACCACCACTGCATGGAGCTGTTCATCCTGGAGGGCCGCCTCGAGGACATCTCGTCGTTCGTCGGGCGGGTGCGCGCGACGGAGGACACGCTCACCGTGGACTACTCGGTGACGCCCGTGGACGACGTCGGGCCGTTCGCCTAGGACCGCCCGTCGCGGGCGAACGCGTGGACGGTCGGAATCTCCCAGCCGTACGTGAGCGCGCCGATGCGCGCGAGCACGACGACGCCGGCGCAGCCGATTGCGGCCGCGCGAGCGGGCGCGCCGACGGCGCTCGTGGCGACGTACGCGATTCCGCCGAGGACGGCGGGGCTGGCGTAGAAGTCCTCGAAGAGGACGAACGGCGCGCGGTCGAGCAGGAGGTCGGCGACGACGCCGCCGCCGACGGCGTTGATGGTGGCGACGGCGACGACGCCGAACGCGCCGAGGCCGTGGTCGGTGGCGACGATGGCGCCCGCGGTGGCGAACGCGGCGAGGCCGACGGCGTCCGCGACGGCGGTCAGCGGGTGGTCGTCGGCGTCGTCGCGCACGACCCCGACGCCGACGGCGAACGCGACGCCGAGCAGGGCGAGCGCGACCTCGCCGAACGACTGGAGGGCGAGCGGGACGCGCCCGACGAGGACGTCGCGGAGCGCGCCGCCCGCGAACGCCGTCGCGAGGCCGACGGTCGTCACGCCGAACAGGTCGAACTCCTCGCGTATCGCTTTCGTCGCGCCGACGAGCGCGAACGCGACGAGGCCGACGGTGTTCATCACGGCGAACGGATCGCTGACTGGCACTACCGATAGCTCCGCGCCGTACCCCGATAGCTCTCTCGGACCGCGCTCGCCCGAGGACTTTTCGCCCCCGAGTGCGAACTGCTGGCATGGTACTCGCGCCCCGCTCGTGCGCCGCCGTCCTCGAACGCCCCGCTACGCGCCGCGCCGCCCGCCGGTCGCGGCCCGCTATCGACGCCGACGCCCCCGCTCGGTCGGACACCGTCGCGCGCGTCCTCGCGACGCGCGGCCGTACCCTCGGGGCGTAGGCGCGATGTACGACGACATCCTCCTCCCGGTGGACGGCTCCGACGCCGCGAGCGACCTCGTCGCGCACGTCGCGGCCGTCGCGCGGTGGGCGGACGCGACGGTTCACGTCCGCTACGTCGCCGACACGACCCGCGACAGCGTCACCGTGCTCGGGGGGGACGTCGTGGACGCGCTCGTCCGCGAGGGCGAGCGTATCGTCGACGAGACGGCCGGCCGACTCGCCGATGCCGGCGTCGACGTCGCGCGCGGCGTCGTTCAGGGCCGTCCCGCGGACGTCATCGTCGCGGACGCCGCCGACGTGGACCTCGTCGCGATGGCGACGCACGGCCGCTCGGGCGTCGAGCGCTTCCTCCTCGGGAGCACCACCGCGTCCGTCGTGCGCCGCTCGCCCACACCCGTCCTCACCGCGCGCACCGGCGACGTCGCCCTGCGCTTCCCCTACGACCGTCTCCTGCTCGCCACCGACGGCAGCGCCACGTCGGAGGCCGCGCTCGCGTACGGCCTCGACCTCGCCGCCGCGCTCGACGCCGACGTCACCGTGCGGAGCGTCGTCGACACGGACTCGCTCGGTATCGACGCGCGCTCCGGCGTCGTCGTCGACGAACTCACCGCGGCCGCCGAGTCGGCGCTCGACACCGCCCGACGGCTCGCCGTCGAACGCGACGTCGACGCGGACGGTGCGGTCGTGCGCGGCCAGCCGGCGAAGGAGCTCTGCGAGGCCGCGCGCGACGCGGACGCCGTCGTGATGGGGACGACCGGCCGCACGGGCGTCGACCGCCTCCTCCTCGGCAGCGTCGCCGAATCCGTCGTGCGCCGCGCGCCCGTCCCCGTCTTCACGGTCGGCCGGGACGCATAGGCGCGCGGCGGGCCGCTCCTTACTGCGCGAGGTAGCCGCCGTCGACGCCGACGGCCTCACCGGTGACGAACGAGGCGTCGTCGTCGCAGAGCCAGAGAACCGCGCTCGCGACCTCCTCGGGGGTTCCGAGGCGGTTCATCGCGTGCCGGCTCTCGATCTGTTCGCGGATCTCGGAGCCCTCCTCCATCCCGGCGTCGCGCAGCAGCGGCGTGTCGATGAACCCCGGGCAGACGGCGTTCACGCGCACGCCCGTCTCGCCGTTCTCGAGCGCGGCGGTCTTCGTGAGGCCGAGGACGCCGTGTTTCGCGGCGACGTAGCCCGAGGAGGTGGCGAACCCGACCTTCCCGAGGATCGAGGAGTTGTTCACGACGACGCCGCCGGACTCCTGTTCTCTCATCTGCGCTATCTCCGCCTGCATGCACTTGAAGACGCCGCCGAGGTTCACGTCGATGACGCCCTCCCAGCGTTCGGTGTCGTACTCGTCGACGGTCGCGCTGTCGCCGCCGATGCCCGCGTTGTTGAACGCGTAGTCGAGGCGGCCGTACTCCGCGACGGCGGCGTCGACCATCGCCGCCGTCTCGTCGGCGTCCGTCACGTCCGTCTCGACGAACAGCGCGTCCCCGCCGTCGGCCTCGATGTCCGCCACCGTCTCCTCGCCGCCGTCGACGTCCACGTCCGCGACGACGACGTGCGCGCCGTTCGCGGCGAACTCCAGCGCCGTCTCTCGCCCGATTCCGGATCCGCCGCCCGTGACGAGCGCGACCGAACTGTCAGCTACCATACCGGGACGTCGTCGGCCGACGTGAAAAAGCACCGGGGCGCCGCCGCTCGTGGCCCCGCCGTCTCGCTCCGTGTTCGCCGTCCGACTTTTGGCGGTGCGTGCCGAACCCCGATACGTATGTACGACAGCATCCTCCTCGCCACCGACGGCACCGTCGCGTCCGCGGACGCGACCGCACACGCGATCGACCTCGCCGCCGAACAGGACGCAACCCTGCACGTCCTCTACGTCCTCGACGAGGACGTCTACACCGCGTACAGCGGCGACGAGTACGTCGACGGCGCCGAGGGACCGGAGCACGGCCTCGAAGAGCAGGCCGCCGAGGCCCTCGACGCCGTCGAGGCGGACGCCGACGCCGCGGACGTCCCCGTGGTGCGCGCCGTCGAACGCGGCGATCCGTCGAACGCCATCGTCGACTACGCCGACGAGCACGACGTCGACCTGCTCGTCCTCGGCACCCGCCACCGCCCCGACGAGTACCGCGCGCTCCTCGGGAGCGTCACCGACCGCGTCCTCCGCCTCACCACGCGGCCCGCGACGGTCGTCAAGACCGAAGTCGACGGCTAACCGCTCCTACGACCCGCCGTGCGCGCGGGACGCACAGCCGCCGCGCCGCGTCGCTCCGTATCGCCGCCACGCGCGCGCCCCGGCGAACCGAAATGCGTTTTCGCGGCCCGCGGATTCGTACGCCCGTGGCCGATTCGACACGTCGCAGCCAGTTCCTCGCGCTCTACCTCGTGCGCTTCGCCGGCCGGTTCGGGTTCGCCGCGCTCGTGGTCCTCCTCCCCTACTACGTGAATCAGCTCCGGGTGTCCGGGCTCACCACGGGGCTCTTCTACACGGGGTTCACCGCCGCGCAGTTGGTCGCCGTCGTCCCGCTCGCGTGGGCGGGCGACCGCTACGACAAGCGCCTCGTCCTCCTCGCCTGCCTCGGCCTCGGCGGCGTCGTCTACGCGCTCTTCACGCTCGTCTCCACGCCGGGGGCGCTCGTGGGAATCCGGGCCGCCCAGGGCGTCGTCGTCACGGGGATCAGTCTGCTCACGCTCGCGTCCGTCGGCGAACTCTCCACGCCGGGCGAGCGCGCGAACCACATCGGGAAGTCGAACGCCGCGCGCTTCGCCGCCGCCATCGCCGGGAGCGTCACGGCGGGCGTCCTCTACCCGCTCGTCGGGTTCGCGCCCGTCTTCTGGATCCTCGTCGCGCTCTACGCGCTCACCTTCCTCGCCGTCGTCCTCGTCCTCCGCCCGGACGAGACGGTGATTCGTGGCTTCCCGTTCTCCGGGCTGGCGTTCAACCGTCGCATCCGGACGCTCAGCGTCTTCCGCGCGCAGTACGCCGTCGCGGTCACGCTCGTGCGGACGTGGGTGCCGCTGTTCGCCGGCGTCGCCGCCGCGCGCGGCGGCCTCGGGATGGTCGCGCTCGCGGTGAGCCTCGTCGTCGTCGCGGAGAAGCTCACGAACCTCCTCCTCCAGCCCGCCATCGGCTCGCTCTCCGACCGCTACGGCCGCGCGCTCTTCGTCTTCGTCGGTGGCGGCGCGTACGGCCTCGTCGCGCTCGCCGTCCCGTTTACGCCCGCTATCGGAGCCGCGTTCGGCCTCCCCGAGGCGATTCCGGGCGTCGGATACGTCTCCGCCGCGTTCGTCCCGCTGCTCGTTCTCAACGGGCTGCTGGGGGTAACAGAGGCGTTCCGGGAGCCCGCGAGCATGGCGCTGTTCGCGGACGAGGGGAGCGACGACGAGGACAGCGGCGTCGCCGCGAGCTTCGGCGTTCGCAGCCTCGTCTGGCGGCCCGGGAGCATCCTCGCGCCGATGCTCGGCGGGTGGCTCATGGGCTCGGTCGGGATGGACTGGGTGTTCTACGTCGGCGGCCTCGCCGCCGTCACCGGCGTCCTCACGTTCCTCGTCGTGCTCGTGCGCGACCACGGCCGGGGCGCGCTCACCGAGTGGTAGCTACTGGTACGCGAGGTTGACCTCGACGTCGTCGACGGCGGTGAGCAGGCGCTCCGCGAGTTCGTCCTCGCGGTCCTCGCGCGTGACCCGGCGGGCGGCGCCCGCGACGGCGAGCGCGCCGACGACCGACCCGTCGTGGACGACCGGTGCGCCGATGGCGGAGATTCCCTCCAGGTCCTCGCGGCGGTTCACGGCGTAGCCGCGTTCGCGGATCGCCTCCAACTCGGCGTCGAGGGCGGCGCGGTCCGTGACGGTGTGTTCGGTCCGACCGGGGAGGCCGTGTTCGGCGACGATGTCGTCCACGCGCTCGCGCGGGAGGTGCGCGAGGATGGCCTTCCCGCCGGAGTTCAGGTGGAGGTGCGTCCACGACCCCGCGATGGACTCGACGTTCACGTCGGCGTCCCCGCGCGCGCCGTGGAGGTAGACGGCGCGGCCGTTCTCCTCGACGAGCAGCCACGCCATCTCGCCCGTCTCCGCGGCGAGCGCGTCGACCTGCCCCTTCGCGGCGTAGTAGACGTCGTGGCGGTCGCGGGCGTCCTCGCCGACGCTGAAGAACTCCAGGCCGAGGCGGTACTCGCCGCCGTCGTTCACCGCGTAGCCGTGTTCGACCATCGTCCGCAGGTGCTTGTGGACGCTGCTCTTCGCGAGGTCGAGGTCCGTCGCGAGTTCGGTGACGCCCGCGCCGTCGCGCTCCCGGAGCGCCTCGACGATGGCGAACAGCGTCTCGTCCGACCCGACCGTGCTCATGTCGTCCGCTATGAGCGAACGGGTCTTAGGCGTGTCGCCCTACCGGACGACGGCGTCGAGCATCTCGACGGGCGTCGGCGGCTCCTCCGCCTCCTCGTCCCGGTCGCCGAGCTGCGTGCGGCAGGACGCGCCCGGTGCGACCACCTGCTCGCCCGGGCTCTCCTCGACCTGTTCGAAGAGGACGCTCCCCACCGCCTCGCTCATCGAGCGGTGCTCGGCCTCGTAGCCGAAGGAGCCAGCCATCCCGCAACAGCCGGAGTCGAGCGGGTCGACCTCGTAGCCGGCGCGGCGGAGCACGCCGACCGCGTGGTGGTCCTTCTTCGTGGACTTCTGGTGGCAGTGGCCGTGGTACGTGAGCGACGTCGGCGCGCTCGTCGTGTCCAGGCCCTCGACGAGACGGTTCACGTCGAGGTACTCCATCACGCCGTACGTGTGCTCCGCGACGCGCTCGACGCGCGCGCCGTCCAGCAGGTCGAGGTAGTCGTGCTGGAACATCACCGCGTCCGACGGCTCGACGAGCACGACGTCCTTCCCCGCCTCGACGTCCGGGTGGAGCGCCTCGACGTTCGCCGCCGCCGTCGCGCGCGACTGCTTCAGGAACCCCTTCGAGTGCGCGGGCCGGCCGCTGTCCGTCCGGTCCGCGAGCTCCACGTGGACGCCCGCGGCCTCCAGCACGCGCACCGCCGCCTTCCCCACCTCGGGGTGGCTGTAGTTCGTGTACGTGTCCACGAAGAAGACGACTTCGCGGTCGGCCTCGCTCGGGGCCACGCGACAGCCGCCCCGGTCGGCGAACCAGTCGTGGACCGTCTCGCGCGAGAACGACGGGAGGGTGCGGTCGTCGCTGATCCCCACGAACTCCTTCAGCAGCCAGCGGCTCCCCGGGACCTTCTGGGCGAGGTTCGAGAGCGGCGCGAACGCGCTCCCGACCTTCGAGAGCGTGTCCACGTTCGCGAAGAGCTTATCGCGCAGCGAGGAGCCGTGCTCCTCGTGGTAGGCGTGCGTGACCTCCGCCTTCATCTTCGCCATGTCCACCTCGCTCGGGCAGTCGTTCGAACAGCCCTTACAGCCGATGCAGAGGTCCATCACCTCGTGCATGAACTCCACGTCGAGTTCGTCGTCCGGCAGGTCGCCGCTCATCGCCTGCCGCAGGAGGTTCGCGCGCCCCCGGGTCGCCTGAATCTCCTCCTCGCTCGCCCGATAGGTCGGACACATCACGCCGCCCGTCGTGTCCTGGTCGCCGCGACAGCCCGCACAGCCGTGGCAGAGCTCCGCCATCCCCTGGAAGCCGTTGTCGTTCTCCCAGTGCAGCGCCGGGTCGAAGGACGCCTCGAACTCGTAGTCCGGATCGTAGCGCAGGTCCTCCGTCATCGAGACGCGCTCCGCGCGCGCCGGCACGCCCTCGGGGCGCTCCTCGTCGGGTTCGTACCCGCAGACCTGCCCCGGGTTCAGCAGCCAGTTCGGGTCGTACGCGCTCTTGAGTTCGCGGAACGACTCCCAGAGCCGGTCGCCGTAGAGCTTCCGGTTGAACTGGGTGCGCGCGCGGCCGTCGCCGTGCTCGCCGGAGACGGAGCCGCCGAGTTCGACGACGAGGTCCGTCACCGCCTCCGCGATGCCCTCGTAGTCCTCCAGGCCCTCCTCCGTCTTCGTCGTGACGAGCGGGCGGACGTGCAGGACGCCCGGGCCCGCGTGGCCGTAGAACGCCGCGAACGTGTCGTGCTCTGAGAGGATGTCGTGGAAGCCCGCGACGTACTCGGAGAGCTTGTCCGCCGGCACCGCGCAGTCCTCGATGAAGGAGAGGTGTTTCTCGTCCGACGTCCGGGAGAGCAGGATGGGGTTCCCGGCCTTCCGGAGCTTCCAGACTTTATCGCGGTCGGCCTGGTCGTGCGCCTCGATGGCGTCGAACGCGCGCGCGCCGACGCGGTCCGCGACGAGTTCGTCCACCTTCTCCTCGCCCTCGGCGTCGTCGTCCGCGTAGAACTCCACGAGGAGCGCGGCGCGCGTCCCCTCCGGGAGCATCTCCACGACGGGCGCGAACTCGGTGGTGTCGCCCGCGAGGTCGATGAGCGTGTCGTCGATGAACTCCACGGCCGCCGGGTCGTGCTCGAGGACGTCCACCACGTCGTCCACGGCGTCCAGTAGCTCCTCGTACGTGAGGAGCGCGACTGCCTTCGTCTCCGGCACCGGTTCGAGGGAGACGGTCGCCTCCGTGACGAGCGCGAGCGTCCCCTCGGAGCCGGCGAGCAGGCGCGCGAGGTTCACGGTGGCGTCCTCACCGAGCTCGGTCGTCGCGGGGTCGGCGTCCCCGTACGCCTCGTCGACGAGCATGTCGAAGTTGTAGCCGGAGACGTTCCGCTTCATGTCCGGGTAGCGCTCGCGGACCTCCGCGGCGTCGTCCTCCAGGACGCCGAGCGCGGCGGCGTAGACGGCCGACTCGACGCCCCCGTCGGCGTCGGCGCGCTCGCGGAGTTCGCCGACCGTCGTCTCGCCGAACGTCGTGACGGTGCCGTCCGCGAGCACCGCCTCCACCTCCTCGACGTACGCGTCCGTCTTCCCGTACTTCAGCGAGTGCGAGCCCGTGGAGTTGTTCCCGATGGCGCCGCCGATGACGGAGCGGTCGCCGGCCGCGGGGTCCGGCGCGAACTTCAGGTCGTGCGGGGCGAGCGTCTCGTTCAGGCGCGCGAGCGTCACGCCCGGCTGGACGCGCGCCGTCGCCGCCTCGGGGTCCGCGTCGAGGGGCGCGTCCATGTAGCGCGTGAAGTCGAGGACGACGGCCTCGTTGACCGTCTGGCCGGCGAGGCTGGTGCCGCCGCCGCGCGGGAGCACCGGGACGTCCTCGCTCGCGCAGTACTCCACGACGGCGGCGACGTCCGCGGTGCGCTTCGGGAAGACGACGCCGATGGGCGTCACCTCGTACGCGCTCGCGTCCGTCGCGTATAGCTGGCGGGAGTACGAGTCGAAGCGGACGTCGCCGTCGACGCGCGACGCCAGCGCGTCGAGGAGTTCGGGCCGCTCCACGTCGTCTCCGCGATAATCGTAGTTGGCGTCCGATGCGGCGGCCGGGTCGGGTGCTGGGGTCTGACTCATGCGGGTGATGTGCGCGCGTCCTCGGGGTCGACACGCACCGCCGACCGAGTCGACGGCCGTGTCGCTCGTGTGCTACTCCGTTGCCGCCCAGCAACTAATAGATTACCGGAACCGGGCCACGAACGTCGTTCACCGACCGACCAGCCGCCGCCTAGACGTTACACCTCTCGCTCGAGGTCGTCGTAGTGCGCCTCCAAGTACGACCGGCCCTCCTCCGTCTCCACGAGGATGTCGTCGAAGACGGCGGCGTCCGTCTGGAACTTGTGGACCTTGTGCAACTGGGTGTTGTGGAAGCGCGAGACCAACTCGCCGTGCGTCTTGAAGAACTCGTGGATCCACCGCCCCATCTGCTCGTCGCTGCGGAACTGCGTGATGAGCTGCCAGTGATAGTCGCTGTCCGCGTTGAAGAAGAGGAGGACGTGCGGGTCGTCCACGAGGTCCCAGTAGCACTCCTCCCACTCGTCCTCGAAGTTCGGATAGTGGAAGGCGATCCGGAAGAGGTAGTGGCGGAACATCTCCTTCGCCGGGAGAATGGTCTCGCGGAACGCGCCCGCGTCGGAGAGCTCCCGGAGGATCTCGTTGATGCGGTTGTGCGAGAGGGAGATGTCGTACTCCTCGTCGAGTATCGAACTGAGTTCGCGCGTCGAGACGGTCGGGTGTTCGACGCGGACCTTCAGGATGACCACGTCGCGCGGCGAGATGTCGAAGTCGTCCGGCTCGGGCATACCCCACCCTCGCGGCCCGCGACCAAAACGTTCGTGGTGTCACCTCGACACCTGTCTCCCGACGCCCGTAACGCGGGCGGCAATCTGCGATCGAAGCCGCCCGCGACGAGACAGATTACTCCTGGCCGTGCTTCTCGACGTCGACGTCGGCGAAGGAGACGTCGCGCTCCTCGACGTCCACGCTCATCGAGCCGATACCCTCGATCTCGGCGTCCACGACGTCGCCGTCGCGGAGCGGGCCGACGCCCTCGGGCGTCCCCGTCGTGATGACGTCGCCGACTTCGATGGTCGCGCCGATGGAGGCGTACTGGACGATGTCCGCGCACGTGTACACCATGTCGCTCGTGTTGTCGGACTGCTGCACGTCGCCGTTCACGGCGAGTTCGAGGTCCAGGTTCTGCGGGTCGTCGAGTTCGTCCGGGGTGACGACGCAGGGGCCGACGACGGTGAACGTGTCGTAGGACTTCCGGTTCGAGCGGTCCTGGTCGCCGCGGACGGAGATGTCGAGGAGGATGGTGTAGCCGAAGATGTTCTCCCACGCCTCGTCGTTGTCGACGTCCTTCGACTCCTCGCCCATGATGAAGGCGAGTTCGACCTCGTGGTCGATGCGCCGGTCGTTGAACGGGATGACGATGTTCTCGTCCGGGCCGATGACGCTCGACGGCGCCTTCAGGAAGTAGCCCTTGTCCTCGATGGAGAACCACTCGTCGGTGGTGATGTCCTTGTCCGCGATGGCCTCCTCGATGTGGTTCTCGTAGTTGAGCGGGGCGGCGATGACCTTCCCGGGGCGGCCGACGGGCGCTTCGGTGGTGACGTCCGCGGCGTCGTAGTCGGCGTCCGCGTCCGCGTACTCGCTGGCGTCGTAGTCGCCCTCCATGTACTCGACGAGCGGCTCCTCGCTCTCCAGGCCGAGGCGGTCGGTCAGGTCGATGATCCCGTTGTCGTCGGTCAGCAGACCGAGTCGACTGCCGTCGAAGCGAACGAACTTCATACGGTCGAATCTCGTACGCCCACGACTTAAATTACACCGGTTTCTGTCGACCGCCACCCGTCCTCGCTCGGACGGCCGGCGGTCGTTCGTCCCGTTCGCCGGTCATCCGCGCGAGCGCGCACGGGTGACATAGGGATAGCTTCGTGTCGACCACAGTATTTATATCCCGTAGCTCCTATCATCACTATCGTATGCCAACAAAGGACGGGAATTTCGGACGGCGAACCTACATCAAGGGCGCCGGTGCGGCCGGTGCGGTCGCGCTGACCGGACTCGCGGGCTGCAACGGCGGCGGTGACGGTGGCGACACGAGCAGTAGCTCCACCACCGGCGGCACCTCCAGCAGCGACAGCGGCTCCGAGACGATCACCATCGGCGCGACGGTCCCGGAGACCGGCGCGTACTCCGCGCTCGGCGACGACTTCAAGCGCGGCTATCAGCTCGGCGTCAAGCTGATGAACCAGAACATGGACCAGAACGTCGAACTCGTCATCCAGGACGACGAGTCCGACGCGCAGAAGGTCCGGACGAAGCTCCAGCAGATCGTCTCGAACAACGACGTCGACATGCTCTGGGGCTCCTTCTCCAGCCTCCTCGTCACCGCCGGGAGCGCGTACGCCGAACAGCAGGGCATCCCGTTCGTCGGCACCGCCTTCGCGTACATGGCGCCCCACCAGGACAACAACTACGAGTGGACGTACGCCGCGATGCCGAAGTCCAAGGGCGTCGCCCAAGCGACCAAGGGGATGCTCGAACTCATCCCCGAGAGCGACCGCCCCTCCAAGATCGGTATCTGGGAGCCGAACACCGGCTGGGGGAACGAGCAGGCGAACTACTGGGAGGACACGCTCGGCGGCGACTACGACATCGCGCTGCGCGAGAAGTACAGCCTCGGCGCGAAGGACTTCTCCACGCTCATCTCGAAGTCCCAGAGCGCGGGCGTCGAAGTCCTCCTCTCCGTCCCGGTCCCGCCGGGAGCGATCACCGCGGTCAAGCAGATGGCGTCGCAGGGCTGGACGCCGAAAGCGATCCAGTTCGTCCGCGGCGCCGACCCGTCCGCGTTCCACTCCGCGCTCGGGAAGAACGCGACGGGCGTCACGATGTGTCCCGGCTGGGTCCCCGGCCTCACCGGCAACGGGAACGCCGCGCTCACGAAGATGGCGCGCGAGAACTACGACGAGTACTCGCAGGGCCAGCTCCTGCCGGTCATGATCGGCGCGTCCTTCAACGTCGCGCAGGTCTCCCAGCAGGCGTTCCAGAACGCGAGCGGCACCTCGCCCACCGACGTCCAGTCCGCGCTTCGCTCCACGGACTTCGAGACGGTCATCGGGAACTTCAGCTTCTCCGACAACGGCCTCCCGCAGGGCCTCGAAGCGCCCATCGGCCAGTGGTACGAGGGCGCGCAGCACCTCGCCTACCCCGACACGGACGCCGACGCCGCCATCGACTTCCAGTACCCGCTCACGCCGTTCGGCGACCGCTAACGCCGACACCGCTCCTTCGTTTTTCGCGCCGCGTAGCGACGCGACTACCGTTCGCGCGCCGCCGCGAACGCGACGGCACTTGCCGCTACCGTAATCACTACCCACCGGGTCGCGTCATCACGTGCATACCGTGACCGCACACTCCCTCCTCTCCCCGCGTCGGCCCCCGATCTCAGCGCGCGCGAGCGCCCCGTCGGTGCAGACATGACCCGGGCCGTCACCTCGTGGCTCGCCGTCCCCGTCGGCGTCCTCGCCGCGGCGCTCCTCCTCCTCTTCGCGCCCGTGCCGACGATGCAAGCGCACGTCCTCGCCATCACCGTCTTCTGCATCGTCGTCTGGATCGGGAACCCCGTCCCGCCCTGGGTCACCGGCATCGTCGCCATCGGCCTCATCGGCCTCCAGCTATCCCCCGACGTCGCGCTCACCGGCTTCGAGTCACCCGCGACGTGGCTCATCGTCTTCGGCCTCGTCGTCGGCGAGGCCACGCGCCGCAGCGGCCTCGCGACCGCCCTCCAGTCGTTCGTCCTCGCGCGCACCCTCGACGAGGACGCGAGCGCGCGACGCACCTACTATCGCCTCCTCCTCCTCCTCAGCTTCGCCGGCCTCGGGTTCGCGCTCCTCCTCCCCGCCGCGCTCGTCCGCGTCCTCATCGCCACCCCCGTCCTCCTCGAGATCGGTCGCGCGTTCGACTCCCGCGAGGCCCGTCTCGGCATCTTCTTCGCGCCGATCTTCGCCACCTACTACGGCGCCGTCGGCGTCCTCACCGCGAACCTCCCGAACATCGTCATCACCGGCATCGTCGAGAACCTCACCGGCGTCTCCATCACGTGGACGGACTGGCTCCTCCAGATGTTCCCCGTGATGAGCGTCGCGCGCGTCCTCCTCATCATCGGCGTCGTCGCCGCGATGTACCGGCCGCCGCGCGACGAGACGGTCTCCATCCCGGACGCCGCCGCGTCCGTCTCCCCGGACGCCCGCCGGATGCTCGTCACGCTCCTCGTCGGCGTCGTCTTCTGGGCGACCGACTCCATCCACGGCCTCCACCCGATGTTCGGGGCGCTCCTCGTCGCCGTCGTCGCGATCCTCCCGCGCGTCGGCGTGATGGGCTACGACGCCGTCGAGGACATCGACTTCTCCATCATCTTCTTCGTCGGCGCCGTCTTCGCCATCGCGGACGCGCTCACCAAGAGCGGGTTCACCGAGCGGGCCGCGAACGTCCTCCTCACGCTCGTCCCGAACGACGCTCCGACGGCCGTCATCCTCGCCGCCGTCTTCTTCGTGACGCTCGCGCTCTCCCTCATCCTCGAAGGTATCGCCGTCTCGAGCGTCCTCACGCCCGTGCTCGTGACGTTCGCGGCGAGCGCCGGGGTGAACGTCGCGGACGTCGCGTACACCGAAGCCGCCGCGCTCGGCGTCTTCTGGTTCCCCTACCAGTCCGTCGTCCTCGTCGTCATCGCGCGCGTCAGCCTCGTCGAGACGCGGGACGTCATCAAGACGGCGAGCGCGCTCTCGCTCGCCACCATCGCCGTCCTCCTCCCGCTCCTCCTCGGCTACCTCGCCGTCGTCTGAGCCGGTCGAAAAAGTCGAGTCGCGCTAGTTCGGGGTCGCTTCCGCGTAGAGGTTGAACGCCTCGAACACGGGCCGGTCGGTGATGCCGAGCAGGATGGCCTCGCCCTCCGGCTCGTGGTGGTGGATCTCGTCGCGCGGCACGACGAAGATGTCGCGCTCGCCCCACTCGAGCACCTCGTCGCCGACGTGCGTCGCGCCCTCGCCCTCGACGACGAAGTAGATGTCCACGGTGTTGTGGAAGTGCGGCTCCGTCTCCTCCTGGATGAGCTGCGCGCGGAACGACATCGTCGGGAACAGCGGCGCCTCGCCCGTCGCCGGATTGACGTACGAGAGGCTGTAGCCGTCGTGCGGGTCCGGATCGTCGTTCTCCGCGCGCTGTTCGAGCGTCTCCAGGGTCTCCTGCCAGCTGAACCGATACGGCGGCGTGGCCTCGCGGATGCCCTGGAACGGGCCGGGGATGTCGTCCTCGAACTTGTCGTCCTCGGGACGCGCGCGGCCGTACTGGGAGTCCCAGTAGCCCTGCGTCTTCGTCACCGGCTGGCGTTCGAGCTCGTGGTTCTCGAACGCCTGGCGGGCGTTCAGCGAGTCGAGGACGAGCGGCAGGTCGAGGACGTCGAGCCACGCAGCCACCTCGTCGGAGTCGTTGACGTGGTCGTGCCACTCCCACTGCGGGGTGGTGATGAGGTCGCCGTCGCGCATCGGGAACTCCTCGCCCGCGACGACCGTCTTCATGTCCTCGTCGCCGTCGATGGTGAAGCGCAGCGCGTTCGCGGAGTGCCGATGCGACGGCGCGGTCTCACCGGGGGAGACGGTCTGCACGCCGACGTAGATGGTGTTCGAGATGGCGTTGTTGTAGCCGCCCGTGTTCAGCGGGACGGCGACGCGGCGCTGGAATCCCGGCGGGAGGTCCGCGATGGGCACGTCCCGCTCGATGCCGTCGATGGCCTCCTTGATGTCCTCCCACTTCCAGATGTCCGGTTCGAGGCCGGCCTGCATGTTCCCCAGGTCGTTCTCGACCTCCCAGAGCGGCCGGAGGTTGTTCTCCTCCAGGATGCTCCGGGTTTCCGCACTCATCTCTAGGAGGTCCTCTTCGGGCTCTTGCGTCGCCATGGTTCACTATGACAATTCCTCGGCGGCGACCATAAACGTATGGGGGAACGCGTTCGCGCGCCGGCCCCCTCGCGCCCACACGGGCCGCTCGCGCGCTCAGGCCTCGGCTATCTGCGATTCGAAGATGTCGTCGGACGTGAACAGCGACCGGCAGTCCTCGCAGACCATCCGGCCCTGGATGGCGTACTCCCAGAGCTTTCCGCCGCACTCCGGACAGTCGAAGTGCGCGCGTGCGAACGGACTCGATTCCGCGTAGATGTTGTCGAACTCCGCCATACCCCAACGTGTCCGCGGAAACGGTAAAAGCGTATCGTCCGGGCTAGTCGTCGTCCGTGTACTCGGCGAACGCCTCCCGGAGGTCGTCCGGGATCTCGATAGCGCCCTTCCCGCCGTGGTTCGCGCAGACGCGCTGCTCGTAGCCGCTGAACGTCACCTGTCCGTCACAGCGCGCCTCGTAGTCGAAGCGCACGCCCTTCGTGCCGAGCGACGGCGTGATCTCGATCTCGACCTTGTCCCCGGCGTTCATCGGCGCCTCGAACTCGAAGTCCATCTGGACGAGCGGCAGTCCGTAGCCGTCCTCGTGCGCGAGCTCCCAGAACGGGAAGCCGATGTCCTCCATCAGCATGTCGGACGTCTCGTGGACGGCGTCCACGATGCGGGGGTAGTGTGCGATGCCGAACGGGTCCGTATCGGAGAAGCGGACCTCCCAGGTGCGCGTGAAACCACTCATGCTTCGATCACCACGAGCGCGTCCAGCGCCATAGCTCCATCGGACGTCGCCAGCACCGGGTTGACGTCGACTTCCACTATCTCCTCGTGTTCGGCGAGCAGGTCGCCGACGGCGGTGACGACGCCGGCGAGCGCGTCCACGTCCGCGGGCTCGCTCCCGCGATAACCCTCCAGGAGGGGCGCGGAGCGGAGTTCGCCGATCTGTTCGCGCGCCGTCTCCTCGTCGATGGGCGCGAGGCGGTGCGCGGTGTCCTCGAACAGTTCGGTGAAGACGCCGCCGAGGCCGGTGAGCACCACGGGACCGAACGAGGGGTCGCGAAGGCCGCCGACGATGACTTCCGTGCCGGCGTCGACGTCCGCGGCCTCCTCGACGAGCACGTCCGCGTCGATGCCCGCCTCGTCGGCCGCGTCCAGCACGTCCGCGGCGACCGAGCGCGCCTCCGCTTCGTCCGCGACGCCGACGGTGACGCCGAGGCCGTCCATCCACTCGCTCTTGTGCGTGACCGCGGGCGACGACACCTTCAGCACGACCGGGAAGCCGATGTCCGCGGCGGCCTCCGCGGCCTCGTCGGGCGTGGACGCCACCGCGAACGCGGGCGTCTCGACGCCGGCGTCGGCGAGCAGCGTCTTCGCCTCCGCCTCCGTCAGGGTCGTCCGCCCGTCCGCCAGCGCGGCCTCGATGGGCGTCTCACTCATCGCCGACCACCCCCGCGGGCGCGGCGTTCGCACGCACGTCCGCGTACTCCGCGAGCGCGACGAGCGCGTCCGCGGCGCGCTCCGGCGTCTCGAAGACGGGGACGCCCGCGCCCTCCAGTTCCGCGCGGTCGTCCGCGAGCAGGGACTCTGCGCCCGCGCTCGCGAACACGACGGGCTTCCCGACTTCTTCGGCGAGGCCGTCGACGGCCTCCGTGGGGAAGCCGAGCGCGGCCTCGTGGAGTTCGTAGACGACGACGGCGTCCACGTTCTCGTCCTCCGCGACGGCGCGCACGACGTCCCCGAACTCCGGCATCGGCCGGCCCGTGTCCACGGGGTTCGCGGCGTACGTGATGCCGGGGAGGATGTCGTTCACCGTCTCCATCGTCTCGTCCTCCAGCGTCGGGAGGGAGACGCCCGCCTGCTTCAGGCGGTCCGCGATGATGATGCCGGGGCCGGCCTGCGCGGTGACGACGCCGACGTTCGTTCCGTCCGGGAGCGGGTTCGTCGCGGCGACGTGGCCGGCGTCGAGCAGTTGGCTCGTGGAGTCGACGACGGGGACGCCGTACTGCGAGAACCCGGCGGTGTAGAGCGCGTGGTCGCCGGTGAGCGCGCCGGTGTGGGACTCGGCGAAGTCGCCGACGTCTGCCTGCCCGACCTTGTACGCGAAGACGGGCGTCTCGGACGCGTAGCAGGTCTCGAGGAGGCTCCGCGCGTCGTCGGTGCCCTCGACGTGCAGGATGATCGACCCGGTCTCCGGGTCGTCGTCGAAGTACTCGATGACCTCCTCGAACCCGACGTTCGCTCGGTTCCCGAGGCCGACCATCGCGGAGAGGCCGCGGCGTTCGCGGGTCGCCTGGAACGCGAGCGAGTGCGCGACTCCGCCGCTCTGCGCGACGACGGCGGTGCCGCCCGCCGGGACTTCCTCGACGCCGGTGGCGAACGACGCGTGGATGCCGGCGCCGGGGATGACGAACCCGCTCGTGTTCGGTCCGAGGAGCGCGACGCCGTGCTCGTTCGCCGTCTCGGCTATCTCCTCCTGGAGTTCCTCGCCCTCGTCGCCGGCCTCCGCGAACCCGCCGGCGTAGATGACGGCGCCGCCGACGTCGGCCTCGCCGCACTCCTCGATGACGCTGGGGACGACGGGCGCGGGCACGCACAGCAGCGCCAGGTCGACGGCCTCGTCGACGTCGCCGATCGAGGCGACGAACGGTTCGCCGAACACTTCGCCCTCCCCGGACGGGTTCACCGGGTAGACGCGTCCGCCGTAGTCGTGGACGTTCTCCATCGCCTCGTAGCCGATCTTCCCCTCGGTCGTGGACGCCCCCACCACGGCGATGGAGGACGGGCGGAAGAGTCGGTCAAGTTCGAGTTCGCGTGTCACGCGCTCACGTAGTCAGAACGCGCTCATAGGGCTTTCGGGACTCGCTCCCCCGTCTCCGTTCGCTCAGAAGAAACGAACTGTCTCGAACGTTCGTCGGGAACGCTCCCGTCCGCGACCGAGGCGTTTACACTCATATCTGTGTAAACTACTCGCGGGGGTTATTCGGTCGTAAGGGGGCGTGACGCGCTCGTATATGGGCGATCCTCCCGAAGGGCCGACACCACTGTGTTCGCTCACAACGAATACACGGCGACGAGCGCGGCGGTGACCGCGTACGTCGCCGCCGTCGACGTCGCCACCGACCCCGCCAGCGACAGCCGCGTCCCGACGACACCCGCGACGGCGGGGAGCGCCCCCGCCGCCGCCAACGCCACCGGGAAGACGCCCGCCAGCGCGCCCGCACACACCACCGCACCCCCCAGCACCGACAGCCCCGCCGCCGCACGGCGCGCGCCCCCGACGCCCAGCACCACCGGGAGCGTCCGCTTCCCGCGCGCCGCGTCCGCCGAGACGTCCGCGCAGTCCACCCGCGCAACCAGCGACGCGAGCAGACAGACGTACGCGAACGCCAGCGCGAGCACCCACGGCGGCACCGCCCCCGCCTGCACGCGATAGCCGCCCGCGAACGCGAGCGCCGCCCCGACCGGATAGTCCAGCGTCTTCGACACCGGACGCGTGTCCAGTATCGGCGCGTGCAGCCACGCCAGCGCGAGCAGCGGCAGCGTCACGAGCGCGCCCACGCCGTCCACGCGCGCGAGCGCCCCGACGCCCACGACGAACGCGACGCTCGCCGCCACCGCCGCGACCCGGAGCGCGCGCCGCGACAGCGGGTTCGCGTCGTCCTCCCCGCGGACGTAGTAGTCCACCTCCCCGTCCCGGAGGTGCGCGATATAGATGGCGAGCGCGACCAGCGCCGCGTGGCCCGCGAGCAGAACGACGTCGCGCGGCCCCGCGAGCACGCCGCCGACGACGGCCAACCCGACGGCCGGCCCCGCGAAGCGCGGCTTCACGTGCGCCCACAGCCCCCGTCCAACGCTCCCCGCGGTCATCGCCTCTCCTTCGCGCGCTCCCCGCAAAGACCCACTGTTTCCGAAGGGTTATAATCGACTCCGTGAATACGTTCGCAACGACCATGAACTATCTCGCGGCCTGGGAACGCTCGGTACGATGCTATCCCACCGACACCGCGCTCGTCGACGAGACCGGCGACGAGCGGACGTACGCCGAACTCGACGCGGAGAGTACCGCGCTCGCGAACGCCGTCCACGAGCGCGTCCCCGACCAGCGATGCGCCACCCTCGCGCTCAACGGCATCCCGACCGTCGCGTCCATGCTCGCCGGCCAGAAACGCGGGCGCGCGACCGTCCAACTCCCCTTCCGCGCCGGCGAGGACGAACTCGCGCGGATGTTCGACGACGCCGACGTCGGCGCCGTCCTCTTCGACGACGCGAACGTCGACCTCGCGCTCTACGTCGTCGAACACACCGACGTCGAGTTCGCGCTCCACGCCGGCGACGCCGACGTCGACCACGACGCCGTCCACGACTACGACGCCGTCCTCGCCGACGCCCGTGACGACGAAGTCGTCGACGCCGCCGACACGAACGAGTACGGCGTCTTCTACACCAGCGGCACCACCAGCAGGCCCAAGGGCGTCCTCTTCGACCAGGAGTCGATGTGGACCGGCGCCACCCAGGTGGTCATGGAGATGAGCCTCGTCCCCACCGACACAGCGCTCGTCACGACACCGTGGTACCACATGGTCACCACCGCCGCGTGGATCCTCCCGCACCTCCTCACCGGCGCCACGCTCGTCCTCCAACCCCGCTTCGAACCCGACGAATCCCTCGCGCTCGTCGAAGAGCACGGCGTCACCGGGATGCTCGCCGTCCCCACCCAACTCGACACCCTCGCCGACCGCCAGGCCGAACTCGACCTCGACGTCTCCACCCTCGAGAAGATCCGAACCGGCGGCGCCGTCGTCAGCCGAAGCCTCGTCGACCGCGCCTCCGAATACCTCACCGAGAACGTCTACAACAGCTACGGACTCACCGAGGGCGGCCCGAACCTCGCGTACGCCCACCCGAGCGCCCAGGAAGACCACCTCAGCACCGTCGGCAAGGAGTCCTTCGCGTGGGAACTCCGCGTCGTCGAAGCCGCCACCCCCGAGGAGAAACCCGACCCCGACGCCGTCGTCGAACCCGGCGGCACCGGCGAACTCCTCGCGCGCTCCCCCGCCATGGGTGACGGCTACCTCAACAACCCCGAAGAGGAGGAGAAACTCTTCGTCGACGGCTGGCTCCGAACCTTCGACGTCGCCGACGTCGACGAGGACGGCTACCTCTACATCGTCGACCGCGTCGACAACATGATCGTCTCCGGCGGCGAGAACGTCTACCCGCAGGAAGTCGAGCAGATCCTCCTCGAACACGACGGCGTCCGCGACATCGGCGTCATCGGCCTCCCCGACGACCACTGGGGGCAGGTCGTCGCCGCCGTCGTCTCCGTCGAAGACGGCGTCACCGAAGAAGAACTCGACCAGTTCTGCCAGGACCACCACGACCTCGCGAACTTCAAGCGCCCGCGCCGCTACGTCCTCACCACCGACGAACTCCCCCGCACCGACACCGGCACGCTCGAACGCTCCACCGTCGAGAACCAGTACTTCGACGCCTAAACCGCCCGGTCGAAACCGATCGCTTTTCCGTCAGTCCGCGTCCGCGAGCGCGACGTTGCTCGCGGCTGTCGCCGCTCACGTCTTCGTCGGCCCTTGCTTTGCCCGGCCCGACGTTGCTCGCGGCTGTCGCCGCTCGCGTCTTCGTCGCGCTCTCCGCGAGCGCGACGTTACTCGCGGGCACGCGGTGCCCGCTCGTCTCTCCGTCGGCCCTCGCGTCGCTCGGCCCGACGTTACTCCTCCACGCTCCGGACGACGACCGTTCGGTCGGTGTCGATGATGACGCGCTGGGTCGTGCTCCCGAAGACGGCCTTCCCGGTCGGGGAGCGTCGGCGGCCCGCGAGCACGAGCATGTCGCTGTCGCGTTCGTCCGCGATGGCGACGATCTCCTCGGCCGGCGACCCGCTCGACTCCGCGAGCTCCGCCTCGACGCCCGCCTCGTCGAGTCGGTCCTCGGCCGCCCGGATCGCTTCGAGTTGGCCGACCGACGCGCCCTCGTCGTTCTCCGTGAACACGTGCAGGAGCACGACGTGCAGTTCGTCGTGGTCGAGCGGCATCTCGAGGATGGCCTCGACCTGCTGGCGCGCGCGGTCGTCGTCGTCGTCGACCGGGATGAGTATCTCGTACATCTACTCGTCGGTGAGACCGCCGGGCACGTTCTGCTTTACGATTCCGACGGTGCCCTCGATGCGCTTCGCGTTGCGCTCGATGGCGGGGATGTCGTTCTCGTCGCCGTACTCGCGCAGCGCCGCCGTCGCCTCCTCGAGGTCGTCCACGAGGCGCTGCAGTTCGTCGATGTCGTACTCCTCAGACATGGTCTTCCCTCCGGTCTTCGAGCCGATCCGCCTTCAACTCCGGGCGGTCGAGCGTCTCGTACGGCACGATCTCGACCCGGCACGTGATGCTCGTCGTCTGCTTCAGGCGCTTCTGCAGCTCCTCGCGGATGGTCTCCGCGGCGACCGTCGAGTCCGGCGTCTCCTCCGCGACGACCGTGACGACGTCGATGTCCTTCTCCTCGTGGCCGTCGATGATGACCTCGTACTCGTCCCCGACCCCGTCGTAGGAGCGCACGACGTCCTCCACGGCGGTCGGCGCGAACAGCACGCCGTTCACCTTCGTCAGGTCGTCCGAGCGCCCGAGCACGCCGCCCTCCGCGAAGCGGAACGAGCGCCCGCAGTCGCAGACGTCCGCGCTCTCCTCCAGGCGGATCTCGTCGCGTAGCTCGAAGCGGATGTAGGGCTGGGCCGTCCGGTTCAGGGGCGTGATGACGATTTCGCCCGTCTCACCGGGCTCGACGGGTTCGCCGTGCTCGTCCAGCACTTCGATCAGGAACTGCGCCTCGTTGAGGTGGAGCCCCATCCCCTCGCCGTCGCAGGTGAACCCCCACGCGCCCGCCTCCGTCGCGCCCGCGTGATCGAAGACCTCGGCGTCCCACGCCTCCTCGATGCGCTGCTTGGTGCCGGGGACGCTCGCGCCGGGTTCGCCCGCGCAGACGATCTTGTCCACCGCGAAGTCCTCCGGCTCGAACCCCTCCTCGCGCGCGACTTCCGCGAGGCGGAGCGCGTACGTCGGCGTGCTCATGAACGCGGTTACCTCCACTTCCTTCATCTTCCGCACGCGCTGCGCGGAGGAGAGGTTCCCGCCCGGAACCACCTCGGCGCCGATGCGCTCGGCCGCGTAGTGGGCCGCCCAGAACGCGACGAAGACGTTGTAGGAGAACGGGAAGAAGACGCGATCCGAGGGGCGGAAGCCCTGCGCCCAGAGGACGGTCGCCCAGCAGTCGCTCCACCACTCCCAGTCCTGCCAGGAGTCCGCCTGCCGGACGGGCTCGCCGGTGGTGCCGGAGGTCTGGTGGTACTCCGTCACCTCCTCTAAGTCGGTGGCGAGCAGGTCGCCGTACGGGAACGGGTCGCTCCCCTGCGCGCCCCGGAGTTCGCTCTTCTTCGTCGTCGGCACGGAGCGGACGTCGGCCATCGTCTCGATATCGGACGGGTCGACGCCGGCCTCGTCCAGTTTCTCCCGGTAGAACGGCGAGTTCTCGTAGACGTGCTCGAGCTGCTCGCGGAACCGCGCCACCTGGAGCTCCCGGAGCTCCTCGCGGTCCATCGTCTCGAGCGCCGGGTTCCACATCCGACTCATCGGCGCGCCCCCGCGTCGTGTGCCGTGCGTCGTGTCATGGTGTTCGTGTCTCCGAGTAGCACCACCACGAACAATAATGGTTTTGTTTGGTCGAGGACCGCCTCCTCTGAAGTTACACCGTCCGATAGAGACGGGATACGGTCGTGGAACGCGCGGTGAGCGCGAAACCACTATGTCGCTGGGCCGCGACGGTCCGGCGATGCGACACGCCTTCGAGACGTCCGAACCGCTCGTCGCCGACACCGCCTCCATCGCGGACGTCGCCTACCTCGTCGGGGACGTCGCCGTCGGCGAACGCGCGAGCGTCTGGCCGTTCGCCTGCCTCCGCGGCGACCGCTCCCCCGTCACCGTCGGCGACGACTCGAACGTCCAGGAGCACGCGACGCTCCACGGCGCCACCGTCGGCGACCGCGTCAGCGTCGGCCACGGCGCCGTCGTCGACTTCGCGACCGTCGAGTCCGACTGCATCGTCGGCATGGGCGCGAAAGTCCTCGGCGACGCCACCGTCGAATCCGACTGCATCGTCGCCGCGAACGCCGTCGTCCGCCACGACCAGACCGTCCCCGCCGGCCACCTCGCCTACGGCGTCCCCGCCGAGACGCGCCCGCTCACCGACGCTCAGCGCGAACAGATCACCGACAACTGGCAGCACTACACCGACCTCGGCGCGCGCTTCGCCGACGACGGCCCGCACCACCGCCCCGACTGATCCGTCGCCTCCGCGGGACACCGACAGCAGCGGCAGAAATGCCATACCCTAACAAGACTATCGTGCGCGATTCCGACACGATAGCCAGCGCCTACCCGCCCGCGATCGCTCCCATCGAGCCCGAGAACGCTGCCGCCTCGCGGACTCGTCGAAACTAGCACGCCCCCGGTGACCCGCACCGTTCGCACGGCCCCACACCCCGAATCCCCTCCCTCACCCGTCCCACCGGTCCGAACGCGGGCGGCGGTGCGTCGCCCGCCCCGGTCGCACCCGCGCCGCGGTATAGCAATCCACCCGCAATATTTAGGCTGGCGGCGCGCGAACCCACGCGGTGGTGACCTCGTAATGGCCGACTCGCAGTCCTCCGACGGCACGCTTCGCACGATCCTCATCGTCCTCGCCGTCGTCCTCGGCGCGCCCCTCGTCCTGATGGTGGTCGCGCTCCCGATGATGGGCGCGTACGGCGGGATGATGGGTGGCTACGGCGGATACGGCGGGATGATGGGTGGCTACAGTGGCTACTCGCCGCTCTGGGGGCTCGGAATGCTGCTCGTCCCCCTGCTCGTCCTCCTCGCCGTCGCCTACCTCGCGTATCGGGCCCTCGGCGGCCGGCACGCGACCCGATCCGACCGCGCGCTCGAAGAACTCCGCGTCGCGTACGCGCGCGGCGACCTCAGCGACGAGGAGTACGAGACCCGGCGCGCGACCCTCCGCGAGGACGGCCGCGACGGGGAGTAGCACTCACGACGCTCGCGCGTCGCTCAGCGCTCCAGCAGTCGCCCGCGGCGGCTCGCCCCCCCGACTCAGCGCCCAGTAGCCGAGCCAGAACGCGCAGACGCCGCCGGCGTGCGCGCCTCGACGGCCACTCCGCGAGCGCGTTCCGGAACGCGTCCGCTCCGTCGTCGCGGAGCGACACACCGAAGTAATTCACGAACGAAGCAATACTATGTCCGACGATTCCCGACGCCGGTTCCTCGCGGGCCTCTCCGGCCTCGCCCTCCCCGCGCTCGCCGGCTGTACCGGTCCGTTTCGTCGCGGTTCCAGCCCCCGCCCCGGCGACGGCGCCGGCCCGCCGACCCGCCCGTCCTCGACGTCCGCGAGGGCGAACGCGTCCGCTTCCGCTTCGTGAACGCCGCGAGCGCGACCGAGTTCCGCACGCGCCTCGCCGGCCACCGCGTCTCCGTTTCGCACGCGGACGGCCGTCCCGTCGAACCCGTCGACGTCGACGAGTTCGTCTTCGGACCGGACGAGCGATACGACGCCGTCGTCGAGTTCTCGAACCCGGGCGCGTGGCAGATTCGGGCCGCGCCGGTCGGCGGCGAGGAGTCGCCCGCGCGCGTCGACGTCCGCTACGACGGACACGACGGGACGCCGCGGGCGCCCGACTGGCGGAGCGGCCGCCGACTCCGGTACGACGACCTGCACAGTACGGACTCCCTCGTCTCCGGGCCCCCGGATCGCGTCTACGACCTCACGCTCTCGCGCGCGAACGATTCGTACACGTGGCTCATCGACGGGCAGGCGTACCCGGACGCGGACCCGCTCGACGTCCGCGAGGGAGAGCACGTCCGGTTCCGACTGACGAACCACAGCCCCGTCCCCCATCCGATGCACCTCCACGGCCACTTCTTCCGGGTCGGCGACGCCCGCATGGACACCGTCCGCGTCCCCGGCCACATGGGGCGGGTGGACGTCGACTTCCGCGCCGACAACCCCGGAAACTGGCTCTTCCACTGTCACGACCTCTACCACCTCGAATCCGGGATGGCTCGCGTCGTCCGCTACCGGCAGTGACCGACGAGCAGTATTGCAGTTAATAGACAATATTTCTGGGCCGCGGCCAGCTCTCCGCGACTGCCTCCCCGTTCGCGCTCGCCGACGTCGTCCGCGAGGAGAGCCGCGACGCGATAGACGCGCTACACGCGATGGGCATCGAGGTGGCGATGCTGACGGGGGACTCCGAGGACGTGGCGAGCGCCGTCGCCGATGACCTCGGCATCGACCAGTACTTCGCGGAAGTGCTGCCCGAGGAGAAGGACACGAAGGTCGAGGCGCTCCAGTCCGAGGGGAAGATGGTCGCGATGGTCGGGGACGGGGTGAACGACGCGCCCGCGCTCGCGCGAGCGGACGTCGGCATCGCCATCGGCTCCGGCACGGACGTCGCCGTCGAAGCGGGCGATATCGTCCTCGTGGACAACGACCCGCTCGACGTCGTCCGCCTCGTCGAACTCTCGAAGGCGTCCTATCGGAAGCTGCAGGAGAACCTCCTCTGGGCGTCCGGCTACAACGTCGTCGCGCTCCCGCTCGCCGCCGGCGTGCTCGCACCCATCGGGGTCGTGCTCTCGCCCGCCGTCGGCGCGGTGTTGATGTCGCTCTCCACCATCATCGTCGCCATCAACGCCCGCCGACTCGGCAACGTCGACCTCTCGGCCGGCGCGTGAGACGCGGGCGCGAGCGCGTTCGCGCCCGCGTCTCGCCTACCGCCGCGGCTCGTACGCCGTGGTTCGGGTCGTTCGTTCAGCCGTGGCTCACCGCTCCGCCGTCGCGGTCACTCCATCACGGGGAGCGTTATCTTCGAGGCGTACTCGCTGCTGTGGTGGATCGTCTGCGTCGCCGTCTCGAAGTCCTCCTCGGTCGCCCGCGCGACCGCCACCTTCGTGTTCGGGTTCCGGTCGAGCTTCGGGAAGCTGCTGCTCGTGACGTCGAGACGCAGGCGGTGGCCCGCCGCGAAGGTGTGCGCGACCGGGCGCACGTCGATGGCGAGTTCGTGGACCGCGCCCGTCTCCATGTACTCGGGGTCCTCGAAGGAGTGCCGGTAGCGCGTCCGAAGCGCCCCCTCGGTGACGTTCATCGCGTATCCGTCCGGGCCGACGTCGACGAGTCGTACGACGAAGTCGGTGTCCGGCGCGGTGCTCTCGACGTAGAGGGTCGCCCCGACGTCGCCCGCGATTTCGAGGTCCTCCGACAATCGCTCGGACGTGTACGTGAGCACGTCGTCGCGCTTCTCCACCGGCCGCTGGTCGACGACGCCCGCGGTCTGGAGCGGGCCCATGTGGAGCGGCCCGCCCTTCGTCGGGGTCGGATCCATCGGGTCGTACTCGTAGGTCGACGACCCCGACGCGGGTTTCTCGCTCGACAGGCCGCCCTGGCTGACGGGGTCGTCGGGCGCCGACCCGGTGAGATATCGCGGCGTCGGCGTCGCGTCCGCGGGCGGCCAGTCCTCGGCCGTTCGCCACTCGTCCGCGCCCATCTGGAAGTACTGGACCGTCGCGGTCGAGTCGAGCCCGTCCCCCTCGTCCTTCAGCCAGTAGTCGAACCACGGGAAGACGAGGTCCGCGCCGAGGTCGTAGGCGGAATTAGCACCGAAGTCGCGCTCCCCGACGGGGTCCGCGGACGGATACGTCGGGTGACTCCACGGGCCGAGAACCATGTGCTGGTTCTCCCTGACCACGTCCGGCCCGCGCTCTTCGATGGCGGCGAACAGCGACGTGTACCCCTGCAGGAAGATGTCGTACCAGCCGCCGGCGTGAATCATCGGCGTCGAGATGTCCTCGACGTCCGCGAGGATGTCGAGTTCCTTCCAGTAGTTGTCGAACGTCGGGTGGCTGAGCCAGTCCCGCCAGTACTGTGCGACGCCCTGGTCGAGCGCCGGGATGTCGATTTCGGGGAGGTACGCGGCGCTCTCCGGCCAGTTCGCGAAGACCTGCTTGATCTCGCTCCGTAGCTCGTCGGCCTCCTGTTTCGAGACGCCGAGGCGGCTTATCTGTGACATCGAGTTCGACGCCGTCCACGCCAGCGACGTCCCGAGGTTGTTCGCGCCGCCCATGTACTGCAGGTCGTTGTAGAAGTTCGCCGGCGTGACCAGCGGCGCCGCCGCGACCAGCGACGGCGGGTCCTCCTTGAGTGCCTGTATCGTCGTCATCCCGCGGAACGAGGTGCCGTACATCCCGACTTTGCCGGTGCTCCAGTCCTGGTCGGCGGCCCACTCGACGGTCTCGTAGCCGTCCTTCGCGTCGTAGAACGACTCGAACCAGCCCTCGGAGCTGAATCGGCCGCGCATGTCCTGTTGGACGACGGCGAACCCGCGGTCGATGGCGCCGCTCATCGTTCCGACCGGGTCGTCCTCGTTCTTGTTGTACGGCGTCCGATGAACGAGCGTCGGGAACGGCCCGTCCCCCTCGGGGAGGTGGACGTCCGTCGCCAGTTTCACGCCGTCGCGCATCTCCACCATGACGTCCTTCTTCACCCGATGGTCTGGTTCCTCCGTCGTGCTGGTCGACTCGTCGCTGGTCGTGGTGGTCGTCGACGTGGCCGTGGTCGTCTCCTGGCCGCCGAACACGCCGGAGCATCCGGCGAGGCCCGTCGCCGACGCGGCCGCCATCACCGCCAGGTAGCGCCGGCGGTCGATTGAGCTATCACTGTCACGCAATGGGTTGGGTATGTCACCCATACCCGCTATCACCCACGACCATAATAATAAATCCTCGGGTAATTCAGGATTCGAGTCATGTTCGACTCCGGGAACGCGGCCCTATCGGCCGTACTGGTAGTTGACGGCGATGACGTTCGCGGCCTGCTGGACGCGTTCCGCGAGGCGTTCGCGCTGGTCGTCGCCGCGGAGTTCGTTCGTCGCGCAGACGACCGCGACGGCGCCGAGCGCTTCCTCGTCGACGAGGACGGGCGCGGCGACGATTCCCATGCCGACGACCTGTTCGTCCGAGTCGTACGCGTAGCCGCGCTCGCGGACCGCGTCCAGTTCGGCGGCGACGGCGTCCGGGTCGGTCTTCGTGTGTTCGGTGACGGCGGCGAGTTCGCCGTCGAGACAGTCGGCGGCGAGTTCGGGGTCGTGGGCGAGGACGGCCTTCCCGGACGCGTTCGAGTGGATGGGGACGTGCATCCCCGCGTAGATGCCGAGTTGGAGGGAGCGGTCGCTGTCCGCGAGGTGGACGATGACCATCTCGCCGTTCTCCTCGACGGCGAGCGAGGCGGCGTGACCGGTGTCGGCGGCGAGCCGTTCGAGCTGCGGGTGGGTGACGTGGAAGAGTCGGCTGCGGTGTTTGATGCGGCCGCCGATCTCGAGGAAGCGGAGGCTGAGCCGATACCGGCCGTCCTCGTTGACGACGAAGCCGGTGGATTCGAGCGTGCGGAGGTAGCCGTGGACGGTGCTCTTGTGGGTGTCGAGGCGCTCGGCGAGTTCCGTGACGCCGAGCGACCCGTTCTCCCAGAGCAGTTCGAGGATCTCGAACGCCCGTCGGACCGTCGTGAGCTGTTGGTCGGTTCCGCTCATACGTCCCGCGACGGCGCCGACTACAATAAATCGTTTGGGTATGTCGAACGGAAGCCGCGTCACCGGGGGAGGGATTACACACATATGACTGTAAAAATCTCGGGGCTCCGCCTCGTCGCGCTCGCCGCTCGCTCGGCCCGAGATATCTCACGTCGCGAGACGGCCGATTATCGCGCTTTCGAGCCCTGAAACGACCTCGTTCGAGATATACAAACGCTCGGGCGTGCGATCCCACCGCAACCTTCATAATCGTTCTGGGCCTTGTTTCGGGCGATGCAAGCCACCGACGTTAGTCGTATCACCGTGCTCGGCGCGGGGAGCATGGGACACGGTATCGCAGAACTCGCCGCGATGGCGGGCTACGACGTCACCGTCCGAGACATCGAGGACGACCTCGTGCAGGACGGCATCGATCAGATCGAGTGGAGCCTGAACAAACTCGAGGAGAAGGGCAACCTCGACGAGGCCGCCGCCGACGTCCTCGCGCGCGTCGACGGCACCACCGACCTCGCCGACGCCGTCGCGGACGCCGACTTCGTCATCGAAGCCGTCCCCGAACGGATGGACCTGAAGAAGCAGACGTTCGGCGACGTGGACGAACACGCCCCCGAGGACGCCATCATCGCCTCGAACACCTCCGGGCTCTCCATCACCGAGATGGCGTCCGTCACCGACCGACCCGAGCAGGTCGTCGGCACGCACTTCTTCAACCCGCCCGTCAAGATGGACCTCGTCGAACTCGTCCACGGCGAGGCGACGAGCGACGACACCGTCGAGACGGCGGAAGCCGTCATGGAGGCGTTCGGCAAGAACCCCATCCACGTCAAGAAGGACGTCCACGGCTTCGTCGTGAACAACGTCATGATGCCGTTCCTCGAGGAGTCCGCGTGGATGCTCGACGCCGACGAGACGACCGTCGAGCAGGCCGACGCCACGATGGTCTACCGGCGCGGCTACCCGATGGGCCCCTTCGAACTCAACGACTTCGGCGGCCTCGACATCTGCTCGCACTTCCTCGAGAACAGCGACCGTGAGGTCCCGCCGCCCCTCGCCGAACTCGTCGAGAACGAGGACCTCGGGAAGAAGACCGGGCAGGGCTTCTACGACTGGGAGGACGGCGGCCCGACCTACGAACCCGACGACATCGGCGGCTTCGACTGGCTCCGCGTCGAGGCCCGGATGGTCAACGAGGCCGCGCGCCTCGTCGGCGACGACGTCGCCACCGCTGACGCCGTCGACATCGGCACCCGACTCGGCCTCCGCTTCCCCGAGGGCGCCTGCCGCCTCGGCGACCAGCTCGGCCTCGACACCGTCCTCGAGAAGCTCGAGACGCTCCACGAGGAGACCGGCTCCGAGCGCTTCGAACCCCACCCCTACCTCGTCGAGCTCGTCGAGGAAGGCGCGACGGGCGAGGCCGCCGGCCGCGGCTTCCACGACTACACGGGCGACGGCCCCTACCAGTACATCAACAAGACGCTCACCGACCGCGGCGTCCTCGAAATCGAGTTCGACCGCCCCGAGCGCCTGAACGCGTTCTCCGAGACGATGTTCGACGAAGTCGTCACCGCGCTCGACTCCGTTGACGTCGACGACGTCACGTGCGTCGTCTTCTCCGGCGCGGGCGACGCGTTCAGCGCCGGCGCGGACATCACCGGCTTCATGAGCGCGCCCGCGACCGAGATGATGGACCCGGACGCGGCCGTGGACGCCATCGACAACTTCGAGCGCCCGACGCTCGCCGCCATCGACGGCTTCTGCCTCGGCGCCGGCCTCGAAATCTCGCTCGCCTGTGACATGCGCATCGCCAGCGAGGACTCCGTCATCGGCGCGCCCGAGATCGACCTCGGCCTCATCCCCGGCGGCGGCGGCACCCAGCGCCTCACGCGCATCGTCGGGCCCGCGCGCGCGAAGGAGATGATCTTCCGCGGCGAGCACGTCCCCGCCGAGCGCGCCGCCGACTGGGGCCTGCTCAACCGCGCCGTCCCCAGCGAGGAGTTCGACGACGTCGTCGGCGAGTTCGTCGACGACCTCGCGGAGGGCCCGCAGACCGCCCTCAAACTCGCGAAGCGCGTCATCGACGACGGACAGGACGCCAGCCTCGAGACCGGTCTCGACCTGGAGAGTCAGGCGTTCGGCCTGCTCACCACGACGGACGACATGGTCGAGGGCGTCACCGCGTTCCGTGACGACCGGGAACCGGAGTTCGAGCGATGACCCGGACCGCTGCCGTGGTCGGCGGCGGCCACACGAAGTGGGGCGACCGCGACGCCACCTGGAAGGACCTCGCGCAGGAGGCGGGGAAGGCGACGTTCGACGACGTCCCGGACCTCGGCCCGGAGGACGTCGAGGGCCTGTTCGTCGGCGCCGTCCAGCCCGAACGCTTCGCGTTCCAGACGCACGTCGCGCCCCTCACCGCGGAACTCCTCGGCGTGTCGCCGGACTCGATGATCGCGCGCACCGAACTCGCGTGCGCGAGCGGGCAGGCCGCGCTGCGCTACGCGTGGCTCGCCATCGCCGCCGGCCAACTCGACGTCGCGCTCGTCGTCGGCGTGGAGAAGATGAACCTTCCGGACGCCCACACCGAGGAGATGCAGACGAGCATGTCGAACGTCCTCGACCGGGAGTTCGACGGCGTGAACGGCCTCACCGCCCCGCCCTACTTCTCCTTCATCGCGCAGCGTCACATGCACGAGTACGGCACGACGCGCGAGCAGCTCGCGATGGTGTCCGCGAAGAACAAGCGCCACGCCTCGCACAACCCGTACGCGCAGTACGGCGCGGACCTCGACGTCGACGACATCACCGACTCCTACCCCATCGCGCCGCCGCTCTGCCTGCTGGACTGCAGCGGCATCACGGACGGCGCCGCCGGTCTCCTGCTCGTCAGCGAGGAGAAGGCCCGCGAGTACAGCGACACGCCCGCGTACATCACGGGGAGCGGCCAGTCGAACATGGCGTCCAACTCCATCAACAACCTCCCGTCGTTCTCCGCGTGGCCGCAGGCCACCGTCGCCGCCGAACAGGCGTACGAGCAGGCGGGCATCGACGACCCCGTGAAGGACCTCGACGTCGCGGAGATCCACGACTGCTTCTCCATCAGCGAGATCGTGGAGTACGAGGACCTCGGCTGGGTGGAGAAGGGCGAAGGCGGCCAGTTCGTCGAGGACGGCCGCAGCGAACTCGACGGCGACATCGCCGTCAACCCCCGCGGCGGCCTCCTCGGCTGCGGACACCCGCTCGGCGCGACCGGCGTCTCGCAGGCCCTCGAAGTCTACAAGCAGTTCGCCGGCGAGGTGGAGTCCGAACGGCAGGTCCCGGACAGCCCGGAGACCGGCCTCATCCACAACCTCAGCGGCAGCGGGTCGGTGCACAGCGTCATGACCCTCGGGAGGGACCCCCAATGAGCGACGACACGCCACGCGAGACCATCCAGATCCCCGAACAGATCGGGCTGCCGCGGCTGCTCGACTTCTACGAGCTACAGGACGAATCGAACACGCGCATCCACGAGTTCTACGACCGCCTCCGGGACGGCGAGCTCTCGACGACGCGCTGTACGGACTGCGACGCGCTCCACTATCCGCCGCGCGTCGTCTGCCCGGAGTGCCAGAGCGACGACCTCGAGTACGAGTCGCTCCCGCACGAGGGGACGCTCTACGCGTTCTCGGTCGTGCGCGGGAGCGCGCCGCTCGGGATGAACGACGACGTGCCGTTCGTCGTCGCCATCGTCGACCTGGACGGCGCGGACGTCCGCCTGTCCGCGCGCATCGACGACGCCGAGTACGACGACCTCAGTATCGGCGACCGCGTCAGCCTGAAGGTCGTCGACATCGACGGTCCCGAGGAGCAGGACCGCGTCTTCTACCGCTTCGAACCCGCGGGTGATGCCTGATGGCGATGGACTACGACCTCACCATCACGAAGTGCCTCCACCGGGCGCGCGATCAGTACCCGCACAAGGAGATAGTCACGAAGCTCCCGGACGGCTCGAAGCACCGCTACACGTACGGTGAGGCCTACGAGCGCATCTGTCGGCTCGCGCACGCCCTCGACGACTTCGGCCTCGACCAGGGCGACCGCGTCTCCGTCATCGCGGTGAACCACTATCGGCACTACGAGCTCTACTACGGCCCGTCGTGCAGCGGGCGTTCGATCCACACGACGAACCACCGCCTCCCCGAGCACCACCTCTCGGAGATCATCAACGAGGCGGAGGACCGCATCGTCTTCGTCGACCCCGCGTTCGTCGAGAACGTCGAAGCGGTCCAGGACGACCTGGAGACGGTCGAACAGTACGTCGTCCTCGACGACTCCGTCCCCGACACCGACCTCGACCCGGTGACGGACTACGAGTCGTTCATCGAGGGGTACGACACGGAGTACGACTGGCCCGAACTCGACGAGGAGACGGAGGCCGGCCTCTGCTACACGTCCGGCACCACCGGCCTCCCGAAGGGCGCGCAGTACACGCACCGCGGCCTCTTCCTGCACGCGATGATGCACGGGCAGGCGGACACGTTCGCGGTGAGCGAGCACGACACCATCCTCCCGGTCGTCCCGATGTTCCACGTCAACGGCTGGGGCTTCCCCTACTCGGGGACGCTCTACGGCTCCACGCTCGTCCTCCCCGGCCAGCACACGGGCTCGGACGCGGTGCTCGAACTCATCGACGAGGAGGCGGTCACCGTGGGGACGGCCGTCCCCACCGTGTGGCTCGACATCGACGCGTACGTCCGCGAGAACGACGACCGGAGCATCGAGTCGCTCGACCGCGTCCTCATCGGCGGCGGCTCCCCGCCCGAATGGCTCGTCCAGCGCTTCGACGAAGTCTACGACGCCCCCATCTATCAGGGGTACGGGATGACGGAGGCGTCCCCGCACCTCGTGAACACGTTCGAGACGACCGAAGTGCAGAAGCTCTCCGACGAGGAGCGCTACGGCCAGCGGATGAAGGCCGGCGTGCCCGCGCCCGGCGTGCGCCTGCGTCTGCGCGACGAGGACGGCGACCCCGTCCCGCACGACGGCGAGTCCGAGGGCGAGATCGAGGCGCGCGCGCCGTGGCTCATCGACGAGTACTACGCACGCCCCGAGGAGACCGAGTCCTCGTTCACCGAGGACGGCTGGTTCAAGACGGGCGACGTCGGCGTCATCGACGAGTACGGCTACCTCGACGTGGTCGACCGCCTCGACGACGTCATCAAGTCCGGCGGGGAGTGGATCTCCTCGCTCGACCTGGAGAACGAACTGATGGGTCACGACGGCGTGCAGGAGGCGACCGTCATCGGCGTCGAGCACGAGAAGTGGCAGGAACGCCCCGTCGCGTACGTCGTCGCCGACGACGACGTCACCGCCGACGACCTGCGCGAACACCTGCTCGAACGGTTCCCGAAGTGGTGGCTTCCGGACCGCTTCGAGTTCGTGGAGTCCATCCCGAAGACGACCACCGGAAAGTTCGACAAGAAAGTCCTCCTCGCGGAGTTCGAGGAGGAGGTCGGCTCCCTCCCCGCGGACGAGGAGTAAGCGCCGCCGGCCCGCGCTGACTTTTCCGACTCTTATTCGTCCGCGACGCCCTCGCGTTCGCGCAGGCTCTTGCGCTTGACCTTCCCCGTCGTCGTCGTCGGGAGCGACTGGACGAACGCGAGTTCGCGCGGATACTCGTACTTCGCGAGGTTCTCCTTCACGTACGACTGGAGGTCGCTCTTCAGGTCGTCCGACGCCTCGTAGCCGTCCGCGAGCACGACGAACGCCTTCGGAATCTCGCCGCGAGTCTCGTGGGGGACGCCGACGACGCCGGCGTTCCGGACGGCCGGGTGGCCTTCGAGGGCGTCCTCGATTTCGACGGGCGAGATGCGGTAGCCGGAACTGACGATGAGGTCGTCGTCGCGGGCGTGGAACCGGAAGTAGCCGTCCTCGTCGACGGAGACGAGGTCGCCGGAGCGATACCAGCCGTCGACGATTGCGTCCTCGGTCGCTTCCGGCTTGTTCAGGTACTCGGTGAAGAGCGCGGGGTCGTCCCCGTACTTGATCGCGAGTTCGCCGATCTGTTCGGGTTCCTCGAGTTCCTCGCCGGTCTCGCGGTCGAGGACGGCGAACTCGTGGCCGACCGACGGTACGCCGAAGTAGCCGAGGCGGTGGTCGTAGCCCATCGCGGGGTCGTCGCAGATGACGCCGCCCATCTCGGTGGTGCCGTACCCCTCGATGAACGCGGCGTTCTCGAAGGTGTCCTCGACCCACTGGATGATGTTCGTGCCCGCGGACTCGCCGCCGGTGATGAGCGAGCGGAGACTGGAGAGGTCCCAGCGCCCGGTCGGGTCGTCCACCTGCATCATCATCCGCACCGCGGTCGGCGGGAGGTTGAGGTGGGTGACGCCGAACTCGTCCACGAGTTCGAACTCGCGCTCCGGGTCGAAGCCGTCGCTCGGGCAGGCGAGGACGGTGACGCCGTAGAAGAGCGCGGGCGTGACGAGGCCGGGGAGGGACATGATCCACGACCACTCGGAGATGACGCGCGTCACCTCGCCCTCGTTGATGTCGTGGTGCGCGAAGCTGAGGTACTGCGGGAGTTCGCCGAGGACGTGGCGGTGCGGGTGGACGACGCCCTTCGGGTCGCCGGTGGTGCCGGACGTGTAGATCATGAACGCGGGCTCCTCGGCGTCCGTCTCGACGGTCTCGAACTCCGCCGAGTGGCCGTCGATGGCGTCCTCGAACGCGACCTCGTCGTCCTGATCGAAGTCGCCGAGGGTGACGACGAGTTCGAGGGAGTCCACGTCGCCGCGGACGTCGCGCAACGCGTCGACGGCGGCGTCCGCGACGACGAACGCGCTCGCCTCGCAGTCGTGGAGGCGATAGGAGAGGCCGTCGGTGCCGAGGAGGACGGAGAGCGGGACGGCGACGGCGCCGAGTTTGTACGCGGCGACGTTGACGGCGAGCGTCTCGACGCACTGGGTGCCGCTGACGGCGATTCGGTCGCCGCGCTCGACGCCCTCCGCGACGAGGAAGTTCGCGACTCGGTTGGCGAGCGCCTGGAGTTCGGCGAAGCTGTACGTCGAGGCGTCGCCGTCCGGCTCTTTGACGTGGATGGCTGGCTGGTCGGGTCGCTCGCGCGCCCAGCGGTCGCAGATGTACTCGGCCACGTTGAACTGGTCGGGGACCTCCCATTCGAACCACTCGCGGAGTTCGTCGAGCGAGTCGAACTCCTGCTCGTGGAAGTAGTAGGGTTCGAGGCGGTCGTCGCCTGTCATACGCGATTCGTTCTCCGCGGAGGCTATTAACCCTTCGCTGCTCGCCTCCTTCGCTCTCGTGTCGCGCGCGCGACCCGTCCACCTATCCATAACAATCTTTATGTGCATCTGTGGGCATTACGGCAGTATGCGCCAGACTACCAGACGACGCGCTCTTAAAGGCCTCGGTGCCGCAGGTATCGCCGGACTCGCCGGTTGCTCCAGCGGACCCAGCGACAGCGGCGGCGACGGCGGATCGAGCAGTAGCCAGGGGACGACGACCGGGAGCACCGGTCCGATGGAGGTCTCGCTCGGCCTCTTCACACCGAACAGCGGCCCGTTCGCGCCGTGGGGGCCGTCCCTCGCGACGGGCGCGAAACTCGCGGTCCAGGACCTCGAGAACGACCTCGACGTCAAGGTCGACCTCAACGTCTACGACACGAAGACGGACCCGAGCGCCGCGCTCGACGCGATGAAGCGCGCCGTCACCGCCGACGGCATCGACTTCGCACAGGGCGGCGTCAGCTCATCGGTCTGCACCAAAATCGGGACGTGGGCGTCCGACAACCAGGTCTCCTACATCGGCGAGGGGGCGTCCGACTCCCTCCGCGGCGAGAACTGCCAGCCGTTCATGTACATGGTCTACCAGACCAACCACATGATGGCGACCACCATCGGCCGCGAGATGGCGAACGCCACGGACAAGTGGTACCTCCTCTACGCCGACTACGTCTGGGGACACAACGCGAAGGACGTCGTCAGCGCCGCCGTCGAGGACAACGGCGCGACGGTCGTCGGCCAGGACGCCACGCCGTTCCCGAACGACGACTACACCCAGTACATCAACAACGTCGCGAACTCCGACGCGGACGGCGTCGCGCTCCTCATCCCCGGCCCGGACGCCTCCCGCGCCGTGAAGCAGATGCGGAACCAGGGCCTCACCGACGTCAAGATCGGCGCGCACATGCTCGAAGACCTGGTCTTCTGGGGGCTCGACCACGAGGCCGCGTCGATGGTCGACATCGCCTCGATGGGGTGGGTGAACTCCGTTCAGGGCACCAGCGACTTCAACCAGCGCGTCGTCGACAACGGCGAAATCGACCCGTTCGCGCGCCACGCGAAGGCGTACACGTCCGCGGACCAGCAGGTCCGCGCGGCCGTTCGCGCCGGCTCGACGAAGGCCGAGGACATCCGCGACGAACTCGAAGGCCACGAGGTCCAGAGCACGGCGAAGGACATCCACGGCGGCGGCAAGATGTACTGGCGCGAGTGCGACCACGAACTCGTCTCGCCCGTCTTCAGCGCCACCGCGAAGGATCCGGGCGACATGCAGGACAAGCCGTACAAGCAGTGGTTCGACGTGACGGGCACGACGCCTGGCGACGACGTCGTCAAGGCGTGTGAGGACACCGGCTGCACGCTCTGAGAACCTCGATGTCTACGTCTTCTCGAGCGCTCGGACTCGAACGCCTCTCCGCCGGGAGCGCGGCCGTCTGGGGAGCCATCGCGCTCCTCTTGCTTCTGGCCTTCGCGGTGGAGCCGGGGCTGTTCGTCGACCAGTTCGTCGGCGGCCTGGTCTACGGCATGACCCTCGTGCTCATCGCGCTCGGCCTCTCCATCATCCTCGGCCTGCTCGGCATCGTGAACTTCGCGCACGGCGCGCTGTTCATGCTCGGCGCGTACTTCACGTATCAGCTGATGACCATCTGGGGGCTGCCGTTCTGGGTCGCGCTCGTCGTCGCACCGGTCATGGTCGGCGTCGTCGGCGTGCTGATGGAGCGCGTCGTCCTCCAGTGGCTCTACGACGAACCGCCGCTCGCCGGCCTGCTCGCCGCGTTCGGCATCGCGCTCATGATCCGGGAGGCGACCCGCGCCGTCTGGGGTGACACGCCGCTCTCCGTTCAGACGCCGGCGGTGCTCGCGCAGAGCGCCGACCTCGTCGTCACGACAGTCGCGCGCATCCGCCTGTTCAGCGTCGTCGTCGCGGCGCTGGTGGTGCTCGCCGTCTACCTCCTCATCGAGCGCACCGACTTCGGTCTCTCCGTCCGCGCGGGCGTGCAGGACCGCGAGATGGCGGGCTTCCTCGGCATCAACATGCCGCGTCGCTTCGTCCTGATGTTCTTCCTCGGCGCCGTCATCGCCGGGGTCGGCGGCGTCCTCCAGGGCACCGCCGTCGGGATGAGTCCGACGATGGGCGATCAGTACATCATCATCACGTTCGTCGTGGTGGTCGTCGGCGGCATCGGCAGCCTCTTCGGGAGCGTCGTCGCCGGCCTCCTCATCGGCGAGGCGGTCTTCCTGACGCCGCTCGTGCTGCAGTCGCTCGCGGACGTGACGGGCGTTTCCGCGCTCGCCATCCCCGGCATCGGCGGCCTCGTCCCCTACCTCGTGATGATCCTCGTCCTGCTCGTTCGTCCGCGCGGTCTCTACGGTCAGGAGGGGTTCATGGAATGAGCCAGGACTCCACGGCCGGCCTGCTCGAACGCGTCGGGGCGCTCCGCCTCGGCGTCTGGCAGGTCCCCGTCGGCCTGCTCGCCATCGCGCTCCTGCTCCGGCCGGTCATCTCGAACGACCTCCTGCTCGGCTACCCGCAGATAGCGAGTTCGTTCCTCATCTGGATGATCATCGTCGCCTCGTTCAACGTCCTGATGGGCTACACGGGCCTGCTCTCCTTCGGGCACGCGATGTTCATGGGGATCGGGGCGTACTCGGTCGCCATCGCGCTCTCGGCGTTCGCGGTGCCGTTCCTGATCGCCGCGCCCGTCGGCATCGTCCTCTCCGCGCTCGTCGCCTACCTCGTCGGTCGGCTCATCGCGCACAAGGGCGAAATCTACTTCGCGATGCTCACGCTGGCGTTCGCGAAGTCCGCGCACTTCATCGCGAACTACAATCCCGGTGGGCTGACCGGCGGCACGACCGGCCTCGCGGACGGCACGACGCCCGCGTGGATCGAGACGTCGCGCGGGTTCACGTACGTCGCGCTCGGCGGCGTTCGGATCGACTGGTACTGGGCGGTCGCCGCCGTCTTCGTCGTCGGCATGCTGCTGATGTGGCAGCTCGTGCGTTCGCCGTTCGGCCGCACGCTCGTCGCGGTCCGCGAGAACGAGACGCTCGCGCGCGCGATGGGCGTGAACGTCCGGCGCTACAAGGTGTGGGCGTTCACGTTCGCGGCCGCGTTCGCGGCGCTCGGCGGCGTCCTCCTGGAGATCAACAATCAGGGGGCGACGCTCACCGAACTCTCCATCGTGACGAGCGGGAACATCATCATCATGGCCGTGCTCGGCGGGGCGAACTACTTCTTCGGCCCGCTCGCCGGCGCGTTCGTGTGGATGTTCGTCGAGGAGTACCTCGCGGACTTCCACACGCTCGTCCTCCCGCTCGCGGAGGTGCCGCTCGTCCACGTGGACGTCTCGGGCGTGCTCTCCTACTGGGAGTTCTTCCTCGGCCTGCTCTTCGTCATCGCGGTGCTCATCTCGCCCCGCGAGGGCATCTTCGGCATGGTGAAGGCGATCGTCGATCGGATCGCCGCGCGCGTACGGGGTGATGGCGAATGAGCGCGGACGACCCGAAATCGGTCGCGCTCGGCACCGAGGCGTTGAGCAAACACTTCGGTGGTGTCGTCGCCGTCGACGAGGTCGACCTCGCGGTCGAGTCCGGCGAACTCCGCGCGATCATCGGTCCGAACGGCGCGGGGAAGACGACGCTGTTCAACGTCATCACGAACGCGCTCGATCCGACGTCGGGGTCGGTCTACCTCGACGGCGAGGACGTCACGGACGTCCCCCAGGAGCGCCGCCCCCACCTGGGGCTGGCGCGCTCCTTCCAGGGGAACGAACTGTTCGCCGAACTCACCGTGCTGGAGAACGTCCGCGTGGTCGCGCAGACGGCGGCCGCGGGCCCGTTCTCCTTCTCCCTCCTCGGGGACGGCCGCTCGGTCCGCGCGGACGAGGCGCGCGACATCCTCGCGCGCGTCGGCCTCTCGGAGCACGCGGAGACGGAGGCGAAGAACCTCTCGCACGGCGACCAGCGCCGTCTCGGCATCGCGATGGCCATCGCGACGGAGCCGTCCGTGCTGCTCCTCGACGAACCGACGAGCGGCATGGGGCCGGGAGAGAGCCGCGAGACGGTGGACCTCGTCCAGTCGCTCCAGGACGACCTCGGATTGACGGTGTTGATGATCGAACACGACATGGAGATCGTGCTGTCGGTGAGCGACCAGATCACGGTACTGAACCGCGGGTCCGTCCTCGCGACGGGCACGCCGGAGGAGATACAGGGCGACGAGGACGTGCAGGACGCCTACCTCGGCGGCGTCCGGGAGGACCTATGAGCCTCCTGGAGATCCGCGATCTGAACGCCGGCTACGAGACCGGACAGGTCCTCTTCGGCGTGGACTTGGACGTCGAGCGCGACGAGGTCGTCTCCCTGCTCGGTCGGAACGGCGCGGGGAAGACGACGACGATGCGCGCCATCGTCGGCGCGGACGAGCCGACCGTTCGCGGCGGCTCGATCACGTTCGACGGCCACGACCTGCTCGCGACGGAGACGCACGACATCCCCCACTACGGGCTGTCGCTCGTCCCGGAGGCCCGCCGATGCTTCGGCGACCTCACGGTCACGGAGAACATCCGGCTCGCGGCGAACCACGCGGAGGACCCGCGCGACGTCGAGGCGATGTTCGAGCGCTTCCCGGAACTGGACGACATGCGCGACCGGGCGGCGAAGAACATGAGCGGCGGCGAGCAGCAGATGCTCGCCATCGCGCGCAGTCTCGTGACGAACCCGCAGATGATCCTGCTCGACGAGCCCTGTGAGGGGCTCGCGCCGTACATCGTGCGGCGCATCGAGGACATCATCCAGGACATCAGCGAGAACGAGGGCGTCACCATCCTGCTCGTCGAGCAGAACGTCGCGGTGGCGCTCGCGACGGCCGACCGGCACTACCTCATCGACGAGGGCCGCATCGTCGACGAGGTGACGACGGAGCGCCTCCGCGAGGACGAGGACCTCCGCCAGCGCTACCTCGGCGTGTAGGCGAATATTCAAGTCCCCTCGCGCCGCTTTCCCGGTATGTCCGAACACGAGTCCGACGAATCGAGCGACGCCCTCGACGGGCGCGTCTGCGTGGTCGCGGGTGGCGGAAACGGCGTCGGCGCGGCTGTCGCGCGCTCGCTCGCGGCGCACGGGGCGTCCGTGGTGGTGAACGACGTCGGCGCGGACGTTCACGGCGAGGGCGAAGACCCCGAGGCGGCGCGCGAGGTGGCGCGAGACATCCGAGAGGCGGGCGGAACGGCCGTCGCGCATCCGGGGGACGCCGCGGACCTCGATTACGCGCTGGACCTCGTGAGCGAGACGGTCGACGAGTTCGGCCGTCTCGACGCGGTGGCGAACTTCGCGGGCATCCTGCGCGACGACCTCTCCTATCGCATCGAGCTGGAGGACTGGGAGGCGGTGCAGCGCGCGCACCTCCGCAGCCACTTCGCGCTGCTGCGCGCGTCGGCGGCCCACTGGCGGGACGCGGCGGGCGACGACGGATTGAGCCCGCAGCGTTCCTTCATCGGGGTGAGCGCGCTGTCGGCGATGGGGAACGTGGGGCAGGTGAGTTACGCGAGCGCGAAGGCGGGCGTGCTCGGTCTGGTGCGCTCGGCGTCGAGCGAACTCTACCGGTACGGCGTCCGCGTGAACGCGCTCGCGCCGTCGGCGTACACGCGGATGACGGAGACGATTCCGGAGGAGCACCGCCCGTACACGCGCGAGGAGATGCCGCCGGAGGCGCTGGGGCCGGTGGTCGCGTACCTCGTGAGCGACGCGGCGGCGGACGTGACGGGCGTGACGGTGACGGCGGGCGGCGACCGCGTGGGGATCATGCGTGATCCGGAGGTGACGCGACTCGGCGTCCGCGAGGGCGGGTGGAGCGTGTCGGCGCTCGACGACGCGTTCCGCGACCTGGCGGAGGGCTACGAGCTCACGCGCACCGACAGCCACTTCTAGCCGTCCATCGTCACGCCGTACGGCTCGATTGAATCCCGTACACCGGCGAAGGATAGGCAAAGGTTTACGTCGTTCGAGGATGAAGCGCCTCGTATGGCACGAAACGACGTTGCCGACGCGGCGGCGGAGGCGGAGGACCTTCCGGACCCCGAGTCGCTCGTGGACCGGGAGTCCGAGGTTGACATCGACGAGATATTCTCGGACGAGTTCGTCGCGGCGAACACGAACTTCGAGACGTTCGACGAACTCGTCGCCGCGAGCCCGTCGGACGCGTCGTCCGCGGACGAACTCGAACGCGTCGGGTCGGGCGCGTGGGACGACTTCGTCGCCGCGGAGACGGACTTCGCGGACGAGAAGGAGTTCGTCTTCGCCGCGCGCGACCACTGGGTGAGCGAACGGCTCGACCTGTAATCCGAGGCCGGCCGGGGGCGTGACGCTCGCCCATCGAACGCCCGAGATATCCGAACGGTGGTCATTATACGACCCGTCTCGCCGAACGACCACCGAAACTATTATTGTATTGGTGTGCCAACGTGCGAGTGAGATGACCGAAGCCACGGACGAGAACCCCGTCATCGTCGCCGGCGCCGGCCCCGTCGGCATGAGCGCAGCGCTCGCGTTACACGCCCGCAACGTCCCCGTCACCGTCTTCGAGGCCGACCCCGAGGACCGCGACCGACCCGGCAGTCGCGCCATCTACCTCCACGGCGCGACGCTCCACACGTGGGAGCGCGTCCACCCCGGTCTCGGCGAACAGATCTCCGACGCCGGCCTCCTCTGGGACACCCGACGAACCCTCTGGCGCGGCAAGGAAGTGTTCTCGCGCACCTACGACAACCCCGGCGGCCGCGGGAAGTTCCCGCACTTCACCAGCGTCCCGCAGGTCACCACCGAAGACCTCCTCCTCGACGCCGTCGACGACGCCGGCATCGACATCCACTGGGACACCGCGGTCGAGCAGGTGGACTCCCGACCCGACGGCGTCACCGTCACCACGGACGACGGCGACGAGTACGAGGCGCCGTACGTCGTCGGCGCCGACGGCGGCGGCTCCACCGTCCGCAAGGAGATCGGCTCCGAGTTCGAGGGCGAGCAGTCCGAGAACGCGTTCATCATCGCCGACGTCGACGAGGTCGAGGACGAGGACGAGCGCCTCCCGATGGAGCGCCTCTTCCACTACGAGGACCCCGACGTGGGCAACCGGAACGTCCTGCTCGTCCCGTTCCAGGGCGGGTGGCGCCTCGACATCCAGTGTTTCGACGACGAGGACCCCGAGGAACTCACGACCGACGAGAAGATGCGCGAGTTCGTCGAGGCCGTGATGGGCGAACAGTACGAGGACAACGTCGACTGGGTCTCCACGTACTACTTCAAGCAGGTCATCGCGGACTCGTTCGTGGACGAGAACGACCGCGTCCTCCTCGTGGGCGAGGCCGCCCACCTCCTCGCGCCGTTCGGCGCCCGTGGCATGAACTCCGGCGTCGCGGACGCCGACGAGGCCGCGTCCGCCATCGCCGTCGCCGACCGCGCGCGGACGGACGGCGTCCGGAGCGCCGAGGTCGAAGTGTACGGGAAGCGCCGCGAGATCGCGGCCGAGTACAACGTCGGCGCCGCGGGCGAGGCGCTCGACCACCTCCGCGGCGACAACCCCGCGACCATCCTCCGCAAGGAGGCCGCGGCGTCGCTCGCGGACTACTTCGAGGTCGCGGGCGAGTGGCTGGACGACGCGCCGTACGGCCCGCACGATAGCCCGCCGATCGTCTCGCTCGGCCAGTACTAACCGCTGTACCGGTAGTTGATCATCACGGTGTCGGCCGCCTCCCGCACGGTCCGCCGGAGGCGCTCTCTGTCCGCTTCGTCCGCCAGCCGACCGCTCGGGCAGACGACGGCGAGCGACCCGAGTATCTCCTCGTCCGCGAGCAGCGGCGCGGCGACGACGCCGATGCCGACGACCTGGCCGTCCCGGTCGATGGCGACGCCCTCCTCGCGGATGGTCGCGAGCTCCTCGCGGAGCGCGTCGGGGTCGGTGGTCGTCTCCGCGGTCACGGATTCGAGGTCCCCGGCGAGGAGTTCGTCGCGGCGCTCTTCGGGGAAGTGCGCGAGCACGACCTTCCCGGCGGCGTGCGTGTGGAACGCCGTCCGTAGCCCGGGGTAGTCGCCGAGTTCGAGGCCGCGCGATCCGACCTCGTTGTGCAGGAGCACCCAGTCGTCGCCCTCCGCGATGCCGACGTTCGCGAGTTCGCCGGTGTCGTCGGCGAGTTCGCGGAGTTCGGGGCGGGCGACGTGGAAGAGGCGGTTGCGCCGCTGGAGGCGACTCCCCATCGCGAGAAAGGCGTAGCCGAGGGCGTACTCGCCCTCGTCGTTCGTGACGTAGCCGGTCGCGGCGAGCGACTGGAGGTAGTCGTGGGCGGTGCTGACGGAGACGTCGAGGTGGTCGGCGACCGTCGTGGGCGTCGCGCCGTCCAGTCGCCAGAGCAGGTGGACGATATCGAACGCGCGGTCGATGGACTTCAGTCGGCGCATACCCGAACGGTCGTCCTCCACCCGCATATATCATTCGCATATAGCGGATCGGCAACGTGGGGCGCTCTGACGGCAGATGACGGCCAATTCACCCAAACAGTTATTGGCTCGTGACCTCCACTATCGACCATGCTGTTCCCACGGCTGTTCGAGCAGTCCGTCGCGCGAACCCCCGACCGCACCGCCGTCGTCGACGTCGCGACCGGCGACGAACTCACCTACGCCGACCTGCGCGAGCGCGCCCGCGCCCTCGCCGCCGGCCTCCGCGAACGCGGCGTCGAACGCGGCGACCGGGTCGCCGTCTGCCTCCCCAACCGCCCGGAGACCGTCGAACTCTTCGTCGCCACCCAACTCGCCGGCGCCGTCTTCGTCCCGTTCAACTTCCGCCTCCCCGCGGGCGACGTCCGCTACCACCTCCGCGACAGCGACCCGTCCCTCTTCGTCTTCGACGACCGCTCCAGCGACGCCGTCGCGGGCGCCGAAGACGCCGTGGACGTGCCCGCGTTCCAGGTCCGTGGGACTCCCCTCGACGTCGCCGACCCGTTCGACGCGCTCCGCGGCGACGCCGACGAGGCGCCCGACGTCACCGTCGACTACGACGACCCGAGCGTCATGCTCTACAGCTCAGGCACCACCGGCGACCCCAAGGGCATCCCCATCGACCACGAGTCCACTACCGCGCGCCACCTCGCGAACTCGCTCGGCCAGCACTACTACCTCGGCGAGACCATCGTCGGCATCATGCCGCTCTACCACACCGTCGGCCTCCACGGCATCCTCTGCGGCCTCCTCGGGATGAGCGGCACCTACCTCGCCGTCGCCGAGTTCGACCCCGAGACCGTCGCGCGCGCCATCGAGACGTACGAGGTGAGCGCGCTCCACGAAGCCCCCACGATATTCCAGCAGCTCCTCGCCACCGACGCCATCGACGACGTCGACGTGAGCTCCGTCCGCACGCTCGGCTTCTCCGGCGCGCCGATGAACGAGGGGACGTTCGACGCCGTCCTCGAACTCTTCGACCCCGACCACTTCGCGAACCTCTACGGCACCACCGAAGCCTACGGCACCCTCGCCTACTACGACCTCCAGGACGGCCTCGACCCCGCGACCACCGGGCCCGCGAACGTCTTCCACGACACCCGCGTCGTCGAGCTGCGCTCGAACGACCCCGACGCCGTCGTCGACCCCGGCGAGGAGGGCGAACTCGCCGTCAACACCGACTCCCCCATCACCTTCGACGGCTACTGGAACAAGCCCGAGGAGACCGAGAACGCCATCCACGACGGCTGGTTCTTCACCGGGGACGCCGTCCGGAAGAACGAGGATGGCACGCTCGTCCTCACCGGCCGCGCCGACGACATGATCGTCACCGGCGGCGAGAACGTCTACCCCATCGAAGTCGAGGACGTCCTCTCGACGCACGCCGACGTCGCGGACGTCGCCGTCGTCGGCCTCCCCGACGACGAGTGGGGCGAACGCGTCACCGCCTACGTCGTCACCGACGGCGACGTCACCGCCGACGACCTCGACGCGTTCTGCCGCGCGAGCGAGGACCTCGCGGACTTCAAGCGCCCGCGCCGCTACGAGTTCGTCGAATCGCTCCCGCGAAACCCCAGCGGGAAAGTCCTGCGATACGAACTCCGCGGCGACGAGTAACCGCCGCGCTCGCTCTTCTCACGCGCGCCGTCACTCGCCCGTCTCGCCGCCGTCGCTCGCGACTCGGACGAGCGAAACGGAGAATGAAGAACCGTCAGTCGTCGCCGTGGGCCGCCACCGTGAGGTCCTCGTCGACCGGTTCGTCCGGGTTCAGGTCGTCGGCCTCCTGCGGGAGGCCGAGTTGGGCGTCGTCGTCGTCCACGTACGTGCGCCCGCGACCGATCTCGACGTCGCCGTTCAGGTGGAGGCGGATCGCCTCGACGAACGCGTCCGCTTCGAGGGGCTGGCCGCGCTCGCGCAGGTCGTCCGTCTCCGCGTCGTCGGGGACGTTGAACGCGCGCTGCGTGATGATCGGGCCCTGATCGAGGTCCGGCGTGACGTAGTGGGCGGTGACGCCCGCGATTCGCACGCCGCCCTCGATGGCCTGCGTGTACGCCGCCGCGCCGGGGAAGGCGGGGAGGAGGCTAGGGTGGACGTTGATGATGCGGTGCTGGTAGCGGAACACGACCTCCGGGCCGAGGATGCGGATGTAGCGCGCGAGCGCGATCAGGTCGACCTCGTACTCGTCGAGGAGTTCGAGGAGCTCGTCCTCGTCCGGGACGCCGTTCTCGTCGGCGACGTCGTGGAACGGTACGTCGTACTCCTCCGCGAGCGAGCGGAGACGCGGACGGTTCCCGATGACGACGTCGACGTCCGCGTCGATGCGCCCGCTCTCCGCGGCTTCGAGGAGCGCTTCGAGACAGTGGCTCTCCTTCGTCACGAGCGCCGCGATGGACGCGGTGCCCGGGCCTTCGGGATACCGCACGCGGATGTCGAGGCCGAGGTCGTCGCCGAGCGTCGAGAGCGAGTCGCGAAGCTCGTCGCGACTGCACTCCATCTCGCTCGTGTCCACGTGCATCGTCATGCGGAACGCTCCGTCGCGGACGTCCTGGTCGAGGTCCTCGATGTTCACGCCGTGCTCGAAGACGAGGTTCGTAATCTGTGCCAGATGGCCGGTATCGTCGTCGCCGACGACGAGGATCTCAGTCAGGTCCGTTGTCATGGGGATCGTAGCGGCTCCGTATCGGTGCCTACCTCCCCTATCGACGACCACCGGGAAAAAGCTTGGTGGTTACCGCCGGGCGGCGTCGAGCAGCGCCGCGACGGCCCGAACCGACTCCACGCCGTCCGCGACGCCCTCGACGCGCACCGCGTCGACGTCCTGCCACGCCGCTATCGCCGCCGTCGTCGCGTCCGCGTTCGCGCCGACGGCGCAGCCGAGTCCGCGGAGTTCCGGGGCGCGCGCGAGCAGCGCCCGCGCGTCCGCCGCCGTCGCGCCTCGCGGTTCGACCCGCACGCGCGACCGGGAGATACCGGCGCGCTCCGCGACGAGCACGCGCTCCGCGAGAGCGCTGCGCGCGTCCGCGACGACGTCGTCCGCCGGGCCGCGCGCCGCGGGCGCGACGGGCGCGAGCGCGAGCGTCGCGTCACGCTCCGCGACGACGAAGCGCATCTCCGGGTCCGCCAGCCCGGACTCGTCTCGCACCGCCGCCGCGCCCGCGTCGAGCGCCGCGGCCGCGACGGGCGCGCGCCGCGTCGTCACCGCCACGTCCACGCCGTCCGCGGCGAGCGCTTCGACGACGGGCGCGACGCGCTCGACGGCCGTCTCGACGTCCCACGACTGCTCCACCGCGAGGTCCACCGTCGCCGCGCCCGCCTCGCTCGCCCGCCGAGCGCGCGCGAGCGCGTCGTCCCCGCCGAGTCGGACCGCGCCGACGACGTCCGGGACGCGCGCGCCGCCGTCGAGGCGCGCGCGGAGCGCGTCCGCGAACCACCCGAGGCCGACGTCCTCGTCTTCGACGCCGTCGGCGAGCGCGCGGAACTGCGCCTCGGTCCCCGAGAGCGCGGCGGCGACGAGGCGGCCCGGCGCGCCGACCGACGACGTGAGACACGTCCCGCCGAGCGCGTCGAGGCGGCGTTCGACCGCGTCCGCGCCGGCCTCGCGGAGCGGCACGGTGAACAGGCGTCCCGCGACGTCCGCGACGTCGGCGTTCGAGAACGCCGCGTCGTCGAGCGCCCGCGCCTCGCCGGGGTTCCGCGCGGCGTGCTTCGGGACG
>Ga0207755_100097_pt1 | contig 67903 bp, 69 predicted proteins | sample A23P2SouthBayCA_FD_187734 | JGI IMG/M metagenome (GOLD analysis project Ga0207755, IMG submission 187734) | Aerobic enrichment media microbial communities from Bioluminiscent Bay, La Parguera, Puerto Rico - A23 P2 (SPAdes) | ecosystem: Environmental > Aquatic > Marine > Unclassified ...
CTCGCCCGCGCCGACCTCGAGACGATGGGCTTTGGCCTGCTGCAGTTGCTCCTCGTTCCGTTCCTGCTGGACCACCCGATACTGCTCTTTGCCGTCGTCGGCCACGTCCTCGCGGTGGCGACGGTGACGGGGCTCTCGCTGGCCGTGCTGTACGTCCGGACGGACAGAAGGGACGCCGCTACGAGTTTATCTCCCTGAACTGGTCGAGGAGTTCCTCGGCCGACTCGCCGCTGTCGTACTCCACTTTCCCGTGATACTGCGTCCGCTCGTCGTCGTCGCTGATGTCTACCTCGTTATTCTTCCGCTCGCGCCGCTCGTGCTCCTCTTCGTCGTATGCACCCATCGACATTGTTTACCACACACAACCTTGCTAGTGGGTGACTATCAATGTAACGATTATACGAGATACACCTCCAGAACGTCTCACTGACCCGAAAACGGTCGAATCGGGGCGTCGACCACCGGCCATCGGCGGGGCGGGACGCGGCGAGGCGGAAGACTGTAGACGCCGCCGCCCCTGATCGGAGTATGGCTGGCCCGGTCCGCTTTCGGCGGTCGAATCAATGGTGGGACGAGAATCGCGTTCGACAGTCCCTGTTCGCGCCGCTGGACGAGCGGTTCGGCGCCCGAATGCGCGACACGCACGTCGACCCCCCCGACGGCTACCACGCCCGGCGGATCGAGATGGACAACGGCGACCTCGCCCTGTTCGCCTGGCGCGCCGACGGCGACGGGGCGTTCTGGCTCGGTAACACCGAAACCCCGGAGACGCTCTGGCGTACCGACAAGGAGACCTTCGAGGAGGCGCCCTTCGCCGTCGGGCGCTGGGCCCAGCGCGAACTCCTCGTGGACCTGGAACGGCAGGCCCCGTGGCTCACCGCCTTCGACCACGTCGCCTGGTTTTTCCTCCCCGTGCTCTTCTCGAAGGACGGCCGCGACACGACGCGCGCGTTCTTCGACCGCGACGCCGCCGGTTTCCCCGACGCCACCCGCGAGCAGGGCCTGGGTTTCTACGAGCGCTTTCTCAACACGGGGGTCCTCGACGACCACCGCTACACGATGGCGTCCAAACTCGGCACCAGCGAGCGCGACGAGTTCGGCCGCATGCGCGCCACGATGGGCGAGTTCGACGCCGCCAAACTCCTCCACGACGCCGGCCACGCGTTCGTCCCCGAGGCCGAGCGCGATTCGGGTCACGCGCTCGATTTCGCCGTCCACACCGGCGACGGTGAGCGTCTCGTCGAAGTCACTCGCCCGCGGCCCCCGCGCAACCGCCCCGCCGGCACCCCCGTCTCCGCGCTCGCCCGCACCGTCGAGTCCAAGACCCAGGACCAGCTCGCCATCCACAGCGACGCCCTCCTCCTCGTGGACTGCACCTCCTTCCGCGACGACGAGTGGAACGCCGTCGCCGGCGAGCGCCCCGACCTGCCCTACGCGCCCACCGTCGTCTTCCGCTACCGCCCCGACGGCCGCGGCCAGGGCTACCGGTACGGCGACGTCACCCTCGATCTCGGGGACGCTGTCGAGTGGCTGTAGTCCGACCACTCATATGCCGTGGCGCGCGCCGTCGCGCCCTCTGTGGCGCGACGTACAGCGCGAGGGATGAGTAACGCAGGCACGAGTAACGCAATCGGCTGGGGAGGAGTGTGGCTGTCTGCGGAGGCGGTGCGGTGTGGTGGCGGTGCGGTGGCGGTCCTGGTGGACTGAAAGGGCGAGGCGTGCGAGGCGCTTGCGCCTCGATGCCGAACGGCTCTGCCGTGAGACGCGCTCGCGTTCATGTAGTCGCCTGAGCGTGGCACTATTCTCGCGGGCGGTGCGGAGAGCGAGAATATCCCGCTCAGCGACCGCGAGCGGGTCGAGGGCTTTCAACGCACAGGGTCGCCTGCAGTCGGAGTTGCGGTCGCTGTGACTCAGAACGAGCGGGTCGAGGGCTTTCAACGCACAAGCTCACCTGCGGGTGCGGTGCCGTCCGGAATGGAGATGACGGCTAGCGAGCGTGTCGAGGACTTTCGTCCGCAGAGATCGGCCACGCGCTCGACTCGAAACGGACCGGTAACTCTGAGAGACAGAATCACAAAGCCGCCCGAGGCGGGATTTGAACCGGAACCAGACGTGCTCGTTCGCCTCGCTCACTGCGCGCGACTTCCGGGGTTCAAATCCCGGTCGACCGCTCTTCGATTTCGGGGAGCGCGCGGAGATGAAACTCCGCGCGGTTGAAATCGAAGAAGCGCCCGAGGCGGGATTTGAACCCGCGTCACGACCGTGACAGGGTCGTATGATGGGCCACTACACCACCCGGGCACGCATCCATCGCTTTGCCGGAGGCGAATTTAAGCCTTTTCAAACGACGGTGCCGTGCCACGCCGACACGTACCGCCGTCCCCGACTCCGGTGAAACGCAGTTCAGTAGCCCACGCTACAGAAGTGAACCTCAGCGAACATTTACGGACGACACGCCCCACCCGATCGATATGCGACCGACCGAAGACGACCCGCTGGTCGTCGCGCTCAGCGGCAGTCTGGCTGACGAGAGTGTCACCCGGCTGACCGTCGAGCGCGCGCTGGCGGCGATCGAGAGCGAAGGCGTCGAGACTGACCTGATCGACCTGCGGACCGTCGACCTCCCGATGGTCGACCCCGACGGCGACCCGCCGCCGGACGCACGGCGGCTGGCCGAACGGATCGAGAGCGCCGACGCGCTCGTGCTGGGAACGCCGATGTACAACGGCTCGTACGCGTCGCCGCTGAAGACGGCGATCGACTACGCCGATCCGGAGAGCTTCGCCGGCCTCCCCGTCGCGCTCGTCGGCGTCGCCGGCGGCCAGTTCCCGCGCCGCGCGCTCGACCACCTCCGGGCGGTCATGAGCCACCTCGACGCTCGCGTGCTCCCGCAGGAAGTCGCCGTCCCCGAGTCCTACCGCGTCGAGGACAGCCTGCCCGAGGACGTGGCCGAGCGAGTCGACGACCTCGGACACCGGATCGCCGGGCGCACGCGCGAGCGGTCGGCGGTCGTCGGCACCGCGGTCGCCGACGACTGATACGGGTTGCTGTCACTGGTTACCGCGACGACCGAGGCCCGACCCGGACGATCACTCGACGGCAGTGACCGACACCGACCCGTCGAGGACGGCGACGCGCTCTGTCTCGCCGGCGGCGACCGTCACCGTCACGCGCCAGGGGTCGGTCGACTCGACCGCGACCGCGTCCGGGTCGACGACGAACGGGAGTGTCCAGAGACGGCGGTTGCGGAGGTCGGTCCCGTGCTCGCGCAGGAACGACACGATTTCGGGGTGGTCGAGGAGGAAGGCGCCGGGCGGAACGTTCGCCAGAAAACTGCACTGGCGACAGTCGAGCGTGACGAGGACGGGCAGGTCGTGCGTGGTCGAGAACGTCGGCGCGTCGCCGTCGTCGAACGCGGTGTCGACCCGACCCGAACAGACGGGGCAGGTCCCGCGCTGGGCCTGCCGCCAGGTGAGTCGCGTCCGCGTGTCGAAGGCGCGCGCGACTTCGCGGTCGGTCCGGTCGGCGAGACCGCCGGGATTGAACGGAAAGCCAACGAGCAGCCGGTCGCAGTCACGACAGCGGACCTGGCCGGCGACCTGCGGGTCGTAGTCGAACCGCAGGGGACCGTCACAGTGGGGACACTCGCCGGGCAGCGATGCGCTCTCCACGGTGGCGCGTTCGTGGATCACGCCGTGCTGGATGGCGTCGACGACCCAGTGACCGGGGAACGTGAGCCGGTACTGGTCGCTCTCGTCGTCGTGGCCGACGAACCGGCCGGTGAGCTTCGAGAGGTGGTAGTTGAACTTCCCGCTGTCGCGCTCGCCACAGCGCTGGCGCAGTTCGGTGAACGGCAGCGACCGCCCCTCGGCGTCGGCGAGTTCCAGCAGGATCGACACCCGCAGGTCGTGGCCGAACAGCGCGAACCCCTCTTCGGGCGTGAGCGCGTCCGAGTCCGCGGCGTCGTCAGTCACAGGTCCGGTATGCGCACCGACCGCCGAATAGCTACCGCTCGCGGGCGAAGTCGACTCCGCCCCACCCTCCGCGTGCCGTCCGACCGACTGCACGCCCGAACCACAACCCCTACCACCTCGCACGGAGTCTCGCCGGGTATGCAACTGGGCGTCATCGGACTCGGACGGATGGGACAGATCGTCGTCGACCGCACCCTCGAAGCCGGCCACGACGTGGTCGCGTTCGACCTCGACGAAGCAGCCGTCGCCACCGCTGCCGACGCCGGCGCCACCCCCGCCGACTCCGTCGTCGACCTGGCCGAGCGCCTCGGCGACGAGAAACGGGTCTGGCTGATGGTCCCCGCCGGCGACGCCGTCGACGCCGCACTGGACGACCTCGAACCCCACCTCGACGGCGAGGATATCGTCGTCGACGGGGGCAACTCCTACTTCCGGGACTCCGTGCGGCGCGCCGAGACCACGCCCGCGGCCTATCTCGACTGCGGCACGTCCGGGGGCCCCGCCGGCGCGGAACTGGGCTTCTCGCTGATGATCGGCGGCCCCGAGTGGGCCTACGAGGAACTCTCACCGGTCTTCGACGCCGTGGCGACGGGACCGGCGGGCCACGACCGCATGGGCGCCGCGGGGTCGGGTCACTACGTCAAGATGGTCCACAACGGCGTCGAGTACGCGCTGATGCAGGCCTACGGCGAGGGGTTCGAACTGCTCGCCGAGGGGCGATACGACCTGGACCTCGAAGCGGTGGCGCGCACCTGGAACAACGGCGCGGTCATCCGGTCGTGGCTGCTCGAACTCTGCGAGGAAGCCTTCCGCGAGGAAGGGTCGGACCTGGGGACCGTGGCCGACCGCATCGAGGGCGGGTCCACCGGAACGTGGACCGTCCAGGAGGCGCTCGAACAGGAGGTGCCAGTGCCGCTGATCTACGCGGCGCTGGCCGAGCGGTTCGACTCGCGGGCCACGGGCGGCGACGAACCCGGTCGGTTCGCGCGGCGGCTGGCCAATCGCCTCCGGTACGGCTTCGGCCGGCACGAGGTCCCGCGCCGGGAGGAGTGAGCGGACGGTTTTCGCTGGCCACCGATGAGCGAGCGGCATGTCAGACGGGCGATCCACTGGCCGAGCGGGCCTGACGTGGCGCGGTTGTGGCGAGGAAGCGTCAGCTAATTATACGGGCGCTTCAAAGCCACGCGTATGGTCGATCCAGTGAGTGTGGCGCTCGGGGCCGCGCTGACGCTCGTCGTCGTCGCGGTTCACTACGCCGGGGGGACCGGCTGGGAGTCCTCGCCGGATATCTCCCAGGAGGTCCTCGAGAAGCGGGCCGACTCGGTCCAGGAGACCGGGTTCCCCGAACCGATGAACCGTTCCATCGGCGGCGGTGCGGCCGGCGCCATCCCCGCCGGCGACACCGAGGGCGAACTCGGCGAAGGCGAGGAGAGCGAGGGAGCGGAGGGCTTCGACCCCGAGTCCATCCCCGAAGACGAGGTCGAGTACTACGAGGTCGAGTTCGCCAAGGAAGGCGAGACAATCGAGATCGCCAACAACGAGAACATCCTCGACGTCGGCGAGGAGGAGGGCTGGGACCTGCCCTACGCCTGCCGGCAGGGGCAGTGTGTCTCCTGTGCCGGCCACATCGAGGACGGCCCCGCGCTCGAGTACATCCAGCACGAGCACAACGAGGCGCTGTTCGACGACGACCTCGAAGACGGCTACTGTCTCACCTGCGTCGCCTACCCCATCGACGACTTCACGCTCGAAACCGGCGAGCAGCCCTGACCGTTCGCGCGTCGCAGTCTTCTTCCGCCGCTCGTCTCACAACGGTTAAGAGTGCCACCGCGTTAACCACTCCCGAGGGCCCGTAGCTCAGTGGACAGAGTGCTTGGTTCCGGACCAAGTTGTCCGGGGTTCAAATCCCCGCGGGCTCGCTCCATTTTCGAACGGATCCGGTTCACCGGACGGCGGAGGTGTGCGTATAAACCATTCGCAGATCCCGGGATCGGGCTCGTTCGGTCACTGAACGAATGTACCGAAGCCGCGGTTGCGTCCTGCGATTCGCTAGATACAACATCCGCGTGACTTGACAGAGGTGTCGGGGTGGACCTCCGAATCGGACCACAGTCGCACACTCTGGACCAGCGAGAGACGAAGGCAGTAGTTACGCAACGTACAGGTAACCGGATTTCACACCCCTCAGCGCGGAATTATTACCCTTGGGAAATAATGATTTCTATACGTAACCTACTATTAAAAGGTTATGTAAATCGGAGAACTCAGACATGGCAGAACTCACAGTACTCAACGGACTCGCCGGTGGACTGGTCGCGACTATCGTCATGACGGCGTTCATGATGGCGCTCGGGGACGATTCGCCGCCGCCGACTGCCCTGTTCTGGTCCAAGTACGTCGGCGATGGCGAACCGGACGAGTACATGATGCAGGGGATGGTCCTGCACATGCTGTACGGGATCGGTGCCGGTGTCGTGTTCGTCGTCGCCGTTCCCGTGATCGGTCTCAGTATCGGTTCGATGACGACCGCAGTCGCGTTCGGACTCGCGTACGGGTTTGTCCTGTTCCTCGGCGCGGCAGTCTTCTGGATGAACGTCGTCCTGGACCTCGACCCGGAGATGCCGATGGTCGCGATGTTCTTCGTCTTCCACCTCATCTACGGGGGCGTCCTCGGCGTCTGGCTCCAGCTGGGACTGCTGTGAGGTGTAGCCCGCAACACCGATCGGACCCCTGCTCTGTCGGCACGAGCAGACAGTCGGTGACTGATTCGAGCGGGTCGTGGGCCGCTCGAAACCCGGTGAAGTAACGGTAACTATCCCGTTTTTGGGCAGACGGTTCGACGATCGGGGTGAAATGACATCTGTCGAGTCCGAACCCGAAACCGCCCTGGACGATGGGATCACGGACGCGCCCGACTTCCAGGATGTCTTCTCCTGTGTGTTCGGTATCGATGAGCCGGAACTCCGGACGTACCAGCTGTTGCTCGACAACCCCGACAGTACTGTCGAGGAACTATCCGACCGCCTCGACCGAGACCGCTCGACCGTGAACCGAAACCTGAAGACGCTGCGTGAAACGGAACTGGCCAGTCGAAAGCGGATGCTCGTCGACGGCGACGGCAATACCTACGAGTACACCGCCACACCGGTCACAGAGGCGCGAGAGCTGATGCACGACACGCTCGAGGACTGGACCGACCACGCACACTCGCGCATCGAGCTGTTCGGTACTGTCGATTTCTGACCGCGTCGCCGCGCTGGCGTCACGAAACTGACGGAGAGCCGACCGCCCGAAATCACTCGGGGGTATCGCTCTGTCCGGGGACGCCGCGTCCCTGGTAGAAGTCGCCGCCCCAGTTGCCCACCCAGATGTCCTGGTTGGCGAGATACAGCGCCTCCGCGGTGCGGAACCGCGGGTCGGTGACGGCCCACTCGTCGGCCTCGGCGTCGTACTCGACTTCGGCGTTGTAAACCGCCGCCTGTCCGAACTCGCCGCCGGCCGCGGGCGGGAGCGGAAGCGTGTACTCGGCGTCCTCGCTGCGCGACGGGGGCCGCTCCGCGCGCTGGAGCCGGCCGCGGTTGAACGTCTGGTTGAAGAAGGTCGCGAAAGTATCCCGGACGCCCGTACGGCCCAGCACCGCGTCCACGGCGTTCAGCCCGCCGGTGATGTCGCCGGCGTCGCGAGCGGTGATTGCGTACGTCGAGGCGCCCGTGTCCGACATGAACGTGCCGCCGTCGGCGTCCCAGAGTTCGTCGAGCATGTAGCCGACGACGTCGCTCGCGGCGTCGGACCGGTCGACGCCGTCTACCTGGGAGGCCCACAGCAGGCCCTGTGCGACGATTCCCTGGGTCGCGGCCTGGTTGTCGGCGCCGCCCTCGACGCGGCCGTTCCCGTCGAGATTCTCCTCGACGACGTCCGCGAGGGCGTTCGCGTAGTCGGCGGCCGACGACCGCAGTTCGTCGTTACCCGCCTGCGGGCCGTAGTAGCCGACGGCCGCGAGCATCTGCCCGACCGACCGGGTGGACTCCATCGACGCCACCTCGCTCGCGTCGAACAGATCCATCGTCGCCTGTGCCACGCCGTCAGTGATCTCCTGGATACCGACCGGCGGGTCGAAGACGCCGTCGGCGCCGGCCTCTTTCGGGATCAGCGGCCGCGGGTTGACGTAGCCGAACCAGCCGTTCTGGGCGAGGCTGGTCAGGTCAGAGAGGAACCACAGCATCGCAGAGTGGTGGTGGGGCCGCCGCGTCTCGTCGACGATCCGACCCTCGCTGGGGTGGTACTCCGAGAGGAACTCGAAGCTGTCCCCGTGGGTCAGCGCGCCGTTCCCGCGGGACCCGCCCACGAGCACGGCGGCGTTGACGCCGACCTGCGCCAGCGTCGCGAGCAACTGCGCGCGGAACTTCGGGGCCATCTCGCCGGGGAGCAGGTCGAAGTGGTTCTGGAAGTTCTTCGCCCACGTGACCCCCTTGAGGTGGGTCCAGCCCAGCGAGGACGGACTCACGACCAGCGACGACTTGCTCTTGTCCCAGGCCAGCGTCGAGGCGTCGGGCCGGCCGGTGTCGTCGTTCAGGACCGGTTGCTGGGTGAAACTCGGGTCGCCCTCGGTGAACGACGCGAGCGAGAGGTTCGGGTTGTTGATCGGCGGCCGATCGACGTCGGCGTTTTCGAGCATCGCGGGCATGCGCTGGGACTGCAGTTGTTCCATCTGATCGTTGAGCGGGAAGGGAACGCCGTTGCCGCTCATCGCGATGTTCGTGCTCATGTTGTACAGCGAGTACCAGTACGCGTCGAACGACGCCGCCTGGAAGCCGTACTCCTGTCCCGACGGCGTCGCCGTGGCCGTCCCGTCGGGTTCGCCGACGACGATGGCGCCTTTCATTCCCATCCCCCGGTGTGGGTCGCAGTAGTAGGTCACGACGCCGGCGTCGTCGAACGTCCGCGAGAACGTCGTCCCCGCTTCACCGGTGGGGTCACCGCTGCGAAACTCGGCGCCGGACCGCGCGACGACGTTGTGGCTGCCGCCGTCGCCGGTCCACTCCCAGGTGACCGCCGTCCCGGGGTCGACCCGGACGGCGGGCGGTGCGAAGCCGAACGCGCCGCTGTTGGCAGCGGCGCCGACGTCGATGGTGACCGATCCGTTCCCCCGCATATCGGCGGTGGTCCCGTCGTAGTTGCTCGTGTCGCTCAGCCAGCCGCCGAAGTCGAACTCGGCGCCACCGGCCGGCGTGCCGGCGGGCGTGGCGGTCGGGGCCGCGGTCGGCGTCGAACCGCCGTCTTCGTCGCCCGAATCCGCGGTCGGTGTGTCCGATTCGGTGTCGGTCGAACAGCCGGCGACGACACCGAGCGCGGCGATACCCCCGAGTCGCAGGAACCGTCGTCTGTCTGGATCCATAGGCGCTTTGTCAGTGACGGAGCGGTGACTTGGATGTGGCTCGGAACTCCGAACCGGTACACGAGCGAGCAACGGTTATGCAGCCCGAACGTTCGGATAAAATAGGCTGTCGGCGCTGTGTGCGCGTGCGGTAATGACGCCCAGCCGCCCGAGCGTGACTGACGCTCACACGCCCGAGCGTGCCCGGTGGGGCCCTGACGGTTCTCGATCCCCGTCACACCGCGAGAAGGAGCGTCGACGGCCCGGTCAGCAATCGACGAGTGAGCAGTCGAAGACGAACGTCTCCTGGAGCCGGTCGATCTCCTCGACGAGCGTCGCGACTTCGGGTCGGTCGCCCGGCGATTCACCCTCGTAGGTGTAGACGACCTCCGCTTCGCCGCCCCTGGTGTCGAGGACGACGCTCTCGGGCATGCGCCCGATCAGGTCGTGGAGTTCGCCGAGTTTCCCGTAGCGGGTCGGCTGGTCGTACTTATCGGCGACGTCCTTGTCGGGGTCGGCCAGAAGCGGGAAGGGCAGGTCGAACTGCTCCTGCCACTCCGCGGCCCGCTCGACCGGTTCGGGCAACACGGGGAGGACCACCGCGTTCAGTTCCGCGAACTGCCGGGCCTCCTCGGCGAGCGTCTGCACCTGGTTCTTGCACTTCGGACAGTGGTAGTCGCGGAGCAACAACAGGACGGCGAAATCGACCTTGTGAACGACGCGGTCGAGCGAGAGCGGGTCCGGCCCGATACCGACGTTCGGGAGTTCGAAGTTCGGTGCCACGACCCCACTGTCCAGTTCAGTCGACATGACGGAGCGATCGCCCGACAAACTTATCAGCATTTTGTATATTCCTGGTTACCGAGCGAGGGGGAGCTCACCGGACTACCGGGACGTAACCACCGGCGGGTGTGGACGTAACCGCCTCTCGGCGGTATCCCGACGCGGGGCGCCACCGTGCAACAACTGCCTTCCAGTGGTCGGGGTTACGTGTAGGTAACCGCCTGTGAGGGACGTTAGCGAACGCATTTAGGTTTCTACCCGTAAGTTGGTTGTACGAGGTAATCATCTGATGTCAGTCAGCGCCGATGACGACGACACGCGGTATCGAACGGTCGGGATGGACGCGGCGGAGCTCGGGCGATACGCTGACGTGACTCTCGAAGACGGGCAAGTCATCATCTACGACACGGACAACGAGGCGGCGTGGATCCAGTCGCCGTCCGCGATCGGTGTCGAGTTCATGGCGTAGTCGCACGAGCCGCTCTGTCGACAAATCGCGGTGAATTTTCCACTGTGAGATGCTCGGCCGGATATAGATATTTTTTAGTAACCTAGTTTCTAGTAGTAACCGTTAAGTCGGAGCGTATCGAACAGCGGATATGGACGATCTTCCGGGCCAGAACGGCACCGAGCGGCTCGAAGTCTGGTGTGCGGGCGAGGAGTGGTGTCCCGTCACGACGACCGCCTCGTTGATCGGGAAGAAGTGGCACCCGGTCATCATCCACCGACTGCTCGAACACGGTCCCAGCGGGTTCAACGAACTCCAGGAGAACGTCGACGGCATCTCCAGCAAGGTGCTCTCGGACAGCCTCGACGACCTGGAGGGAAACCGGCTCGTGGACCGCGAGATAATCAGCGAGAAGCCGTTTCGAGTCCACTACTCGCTCACTCACTACGGCGAGTCCCTCCAGCCGGTCATCTACGCGATGCGAGACTGGGGGATGGAGTACCTGACCGAACCCGAAGCCGAACCGTCGGAGTGACCCCGTCGGATGCTCTCGACGACCGCGCTCGCTCTTGCCGGAGCCGTCGTTCTCTTCGGCGGACTGGTCAAGGGGACCGTGGGCTTCGGGTACGCCATCGCGAGCACCGCGTTGCTCGCGGTCTTTCTCGCCCCGTCGACTGCTGTCGTCCTGATGATACTCCCGATGTTGGCCGCCAACGTCACGCTGTTGCGGGAACTCGACCGGGACGAGTTCTCCCGCTGTCTGGCGCAGTTCTGGCCGTACGTCCTGCTGGCCATGATCGGGACCGTCCTGGGAATGTTTCTGCTCGACGTCGTTCGAACCTCGCTACTGACGCCGGGGCTCGGCCTCTTCACGCTCGCGTACGTCGCGGTCAAACAGCCCTGGATAGTGCTCCCCGGAGAACGGACGGTCGCTCGCTACTGTTTCCGGCGGGACACCGTCGTGAAGGCCGCACTCGGGTTCGTGTCCGGAATCGTCTTCGGACTGTCGAACGTCGCGGTGCAGGTCGTGGCGTATCTCGACAGCCTCGACCTGGACCGGTCGACGTTCGTCGGTGTCCTCGCCATGATCCTCGTCGGCGTGTCCGGCCTCCGGGTCGGGATGGCCTGGACGCTCGGTCTGTACGACGGGGGCGACCTGCTCCTGTACTCGGCCGGTCTGTCCGTTCCCGGGGTCGTCGGTGTCACGCTCGGGGGCAGGCTCCGCCGGTTCACGTCCGACCGAACCCAACTGGCCGCCGTACTGCTGTTGCTCTCAGTTATCGGCGTCCGGCTCGTCGCGACCGGGTTCGGTATTCTGTGACGCTCGTCTCTGTCCTTCGACCGGGTGTCGGGTCGGTAACCGGCTAACCGAGTGGTTCGCGAATCGATACCACGAACGATACCCAACTACTGTCGATGGCAAACAGTCCAGCCCGTTCGGGAGACGACGGGACGACAGTGTCCCACGTCGAAACCGAAGCCGCGTTCGAGGACGTACTCGAGACCGAAAGGACAGTGCTGGTCGATTTCTACGCCGACTGGTGCGGTCCCTGTCAGATGATGGCGCCCGTCGTGGCCGAACTCGCGGCAGAGGTGGAGGCGACCGTCCTGAAGATAGACGTCGAAGCCGTCCCGTCTGTCGCGGCGAGATACGACGTGACGGCGATTCCGGCCTTCGTCGTCTTCGAGGACGGTGACGTGACCGACCGACTCGTCGGGATGCAGGAACGGAGCGACCTGCGCACCGCGGTCGAGTGAGTCCTACCGTTTGGACTCCGAAGTCAATGCGATCCGGTACGCCGTGTCGAACGGGTTCGCGTACGGGACGTCGAGCGAGTGGTAGACCCCGGACGGGATCGCGATATCACCGAGCGACAGGTCCCCACGGCACTCGAGGAGTCCGGTCTTCGGGAGCGCGAGCGTCAGGACGTGATCGGGTTCGACCGCGGGGCCGGGCCGCTTGCCCGTCGTCGCGACCATCCCGGACGGAACGTCGAGCGAGACGACCGTCGCGTCGACCGCCTCCACCTCGGTGACCAGCTCCCCGGCCGTCCCGCGGAGCGCCCCCTCGAGGCCGTAGCCGACGAGCGCGTCGACGACTGTTTTCGGATCCCGCCCGGCGAGCGCGGCCGCGCCGTCGTCCACCGGGACGCCCATGGCCGCGAGCGTCTCGTACTGCGTGCGAGCGGCGCCGTCGAGTCCGTCCGGTGAGCGGTCCAGCACCACCGACACGTCCACGTCCCGGTTGGCGAGGTGGCGAGCGGCCGAGAGGCCACCGCCGCCGTTGCCGCCGTTGCCGGCGAGGACGACGACAGGCCCGGACCCGGTCTCGCGAACGAGCGAGGCGAGGTTCCGCCCCGCGTTCTCCATCATCTGCAGGAGCGACAGGCCGAACTCCTCGACGGCAACTCGGTCGACCTCTCGCATCTCGGCCGCCGTCACGGCGGTCACCTGCTGACCGGTTTCGGTCCTGAATTCGCGTGTGTCCATCGTCTCGTTCGTCAGTGTCGCGACGACTGCCATTGGACTTTGCGCCCGTTCGATGCACGGGTCCGGGCGGCCCGTTCACCCGCTATCGGTCCGGTTTCGAGGTGGTGTTACCCGGACGTGGGCTGCAGTTAACCGGCCGGAACTCGTCAGTAGATCTGTGATTACCCATGGCTGACGCCGAACTCGACCTGAGCGCGCCTGAACTGAGCAGTGAGGACGTGCTCCGCATCGACGACCCGTACTTCACGGACGAGACCGTCGCGGTCGTGACGGGTGCCGCCTCGGGTATCGGTCGCGCGACGGCCGTCGCGCTCGCCGCGAACGGCCTCACCGTCGTCGGCGCAGACATCGACGAGGACGGGCTGGCCGAGACCGCCGACGCCGTCGAGGACGTCGACGCGGAGGGCTGGTTCGTGAGCGTTCCGACGGACCTCACCGACGACGCCGACGTCGAGACGGTCGTCGAAGCGGCCGCCGACGAGGGGGAGTTGCGCTTCGTCGCGAACATCGCCGGGATGCAACACATCGCGAGTATCCCCGAGTTCCCGATGGCGAAGTACGACCTGCTGACCGACGTGATGCTCCGGTCGCCGTTCAAGATGGCGCAGGCGGCCATGCCGCACATCAGAGACACCGACGACGGCGTCGGCGCGATCGCGAACATGTCCTCGGTACACGGCCACTACGCGACCAAGGACAAGCCGGCGTACATCACGGCGAAACACGGTATCACGGGCCTCACCCGGGCGATCGCCGCCGAAGGTGAAGGGACGCTGCGCGGCTTCTCGGTCAGCGTCGGGTACGTCCTGACGCCGCTGATGGTCGACCAGATCGAGGACACCGCCGACGAGCGCGGGATCTCGAAGCGGGAGGTCGTCGAGGACGTCATGCTCGGCCAGGCCCGAACCAAGGAGATGATGACGCCGGTGGAGGTGGCCAACCTGTTCGTCTTCGGGTTCTCGACGCACGCCAGCCACCTCAACGGCGCGGACCTGCTGTTCGACGGCGGCTACACCCACACGTATGAGTGAGCGCCCGGGCGCGACTGCGGAGTCGGACACGGACGACCCGACCCGGGTCGCCATCGCCTGCCAGGGCGGCGGCAGTCACACCGCTTTCACGTGCGGCGTCCTCCGGGAACTCCTCGACGAGTGGGACGACGAGTACGAACTCGTCGGCATCAGCGGCACCTCCGGCGGGGCGTTCAACGCGCTCGCGGTGTGGTCCGGCCTCGTCACCGACGGCCCCGAGCGAGCCAGGGAGGTCGTCGGCGACGTCTGGGACGACCTGGCGGTCGACGGTCCGGAGGACCGCTGGACGAACTCGCTGGTCACCTCGCTGTCGCGCATGGATAGCGCCGGCGTGCCCATACCCCGGGTCAGCCCCTACCAGATTCCGGGCCCCGAGACCGGGAAACAGCGGATCCGCGACGTCCTCGAGTCCCACATCGACTTCGAGACGATCCCCGATCTCTGCGGCCGGGACGCGCCGGAACTGGTCGTCGGCACCGTCGACGTCAACGCCGGCGTCTTCGAGACGTTCACCAACGAGGACGTCACCGTCGACGCGGTGCTGGCCTCGGCGGCCGTCCCGAACCTCTTCGAGGCCGTCGAGATTCACGGCCACCTCCACTGGGACGGCCTGTTCTCACAGAACCCGCCCGTGAGTGACCTGATGCACCAACCCCCCAGGCGAAAACCCGAGGAGCTGTGGATCGTCCAGATCAATCCACAGGAGTTCGAGGGCGAACCGTCGACCAACGAGGTCATCGCCGACCGACGGAACGAACTCTCGGGGAACATCTCGCTCAACCAGGAACTCGGGTTCATCGAGCAGGTCAACGAGTGGATCGACGAGGGGAAACTCCCCGCCGAGGAGTTCGAACGGACCGAGATACGACGCATCGAGATGGGCGAACAGTTCCACTGCTCGACGAAAGTCGACCGCGACCCCGCCTTCCTCGACGAACTCAGAGACCTGGGGTCCCGGCGCGCCCGGGAGTTTCTTGCGACCCGCTGAAACGATGACACCCACTCGGATCCGTTACAACGAGTACACTCACTCGGGCGACCACTCGCAGGCGTCGCCGACGGTCAGGCCTTCCTCGTCGATGTACGAGGACAGACAGGCGTAGTTACAGAAGTACGCGGGCGAGCCACAGTCGTCGGTACAGTCGCGCACACAGACCGGGTCGTGGTCGAAGATACGCGACTCGCAGTACGCGCAGGTCTCTCCAGCGTCGGGTGTCTCCATCGTCGTCGACATACATCGGCGGAGGACTGTGACCGCCGAAACGCTTTCGCGTGCGAGCGACGCCGAGTTCGACCCGTCACTCCCCGTATGTGTGGAAGTCGACCGCCTGTTCGAGCAGTTCGTCGGGGATGCCGGGAACCTCCTCGGAGCGCACGGGGCCGAACTCGTCGAGTTCGTCGGGTTCTCTGGGGAAATCACGGAGCTGAAAGTGGATGTCGATGCCCGCTTTCGCGCCCTGGCCCATGCCGACCGGCAACTGGTTGTGTCCGGGTGTGCAGTCCCCGACCGCGTAGACGCCGTCGACGCTCGTCTCGCCGTGGTCGCCCACCTCGATGGTCCCGTCGTCGTTGATCTCACACCCGAGTTCCCGCGCGAGCCCGTTGTTGTACTCGGCGCCGTACATCGCGAACCCGCCCTTGTACTCGCGGGTCTGGCCGTCCTCGAACTCCAGGGCCTTCAGCCAGCCGTCCTCGCCGTTCTGGACGCCGGTCACGTCGGCGTGGACCACGTCGATGGGGTGGCGCTCGAGCATTCCGGCGGTCTCGTCGCTCCACTCAGGGTCCGCCCCGCGCGTGAGCAGGTCCACCTCGTCGGTGAAATTGAGCATGATCCCCGCGACGTGGGCCGCGCTCTCGGCGTGGCCCATCACGTACACCGGTTCGTCGACGAACATGTGGGCGTCACAGTGCAAACAGTAGTGCAGGCCACGGCCCGTGCGAGGGAGCGGCGGGTCTGGACGGACGTCGTTGAACCCCGTCGCGAGCACGACCCGGTCGGCCGCGTACTCCGCGCTGTTGCCGGAGAGGCGGAACCGCCGCCCGTCGTCACCGTCGGGACGGGAACAGGACGTGACCATGTCGCGGTGCTGGTCGCAGCCGTACTCGTCGAGTTGCTCCTGGCCGACGCCGAGGAACTCCGCGCCACTGGTCTCCTCGCGGACGCCCAGCAGGTTGTGGACCTCCTGCATCATCGCCGCGCGGCCACCGCCGCGGCTGACCACTGCGGTTTGGTGACCGAGTCGCGTGCTGTACAGCGCCGCAGTCATGCCGGCGGGGCCGCCGCCGACGACGACCACCTCGTAGTCGTGGACCGCGTCGTCGCTCACGAGTGGCCCTCCGTTATGCCTCCGGGGGCGCCCGTACCGGATGTCCCGATAGCGAGTACGCCGTCGCGTGACAGTACGCCGACGTGCGGCATCTATTCGCCCTCCACCTGTCCGTATTCGGAGCCCCAGGCGATCACGGTGGCGACGACCGGTTCGAGGGCGTGACCCCGCTCGGTCAGCGAGTACTCAACGCGGACGGGCTGGTCGCTGACGATCTCGCGGTCGACGAGCCCGTCGTCTTCGAGGCGGGTCAGGCTCTCCGAGAGCATCTTCGAGGAGACGCCGACGACTTCGGACTTGAGGTCGCTGAACCCCATCGGGCCGTTTTCGAGCAACTGATACACGATGCGGAGGTGCCACTTCCGCCCCAGCGTATCCTGTACCGCGTCGAACACCTCGTCGGGGTCGGTGAACAGCGGTCTGTCGGTTCCCGCACTCGGTCCGCTCCACGACGCGGCGGTCGATTCAGAGCTCATGGGTTACCCGAACCGACACCGTGTAGGCTACTTAACGTAACACGGACCGGTATCCGGAATCCGAGTCACCGACAGGTATATATACCAGTTCAGTCCCCGGACCGGGACTCGCGGAACCGCTCCCAGAAGACTTCGTTCAGTCCCGCGTCGAAATCGGCGTCCTGGTAGTCCTCCTTGGTGAGGTTCGCCTCCTCGATGAGCGAGGCCGCTTCGCCGGCCCAGGCGTAGAAGCCGACGAGCGTCTCCTCGCGCATCTCCGCCAGGTCGATCGAGTGATAGACGTTGACGAACCCGCCCGACTCGCGGTTGAGCTGTGACTTCTCCAGCAGGCCGAACTCGACGAGTTCGTTGAGGTAGTTCCGGACGGTGCTCTCGTCGTAGTCGAGGCGGTCGGCCAGTTCGGCGGGGGAGAGCGGCCCCTCGCCGATGACACAGAGACAGATGTCCAGCCCCGGTTTGGGGAGGCCGAACGCGTCGAGCAGCACCTGTCGGATGTCCGGCGGGCGAATGTCGAGTTTCGTCTCCCGCACCCGTTCCATCGGTTCGTCGTGGCAGGTCATCCCCCCGTCGCAGTCCTGCATCGTGAGGACGACGTTGTCGCAGTCCCGACACCGATAGATCGCGTAGTCGCGGTCGACGAGACTGACCTGATTCGGGTCGTCGTCCCGCTCGATGTCGTCCAGCGAACCGGAGAGTTCCGCGGAAGATTCCTCGTCAGTCATATCTCGAACCGTCCCGTCCGCGCTGAGTGGGACACGGATACCGATACGCCGACGACCCTCTTGAAAGTTGGAGTCGCACTTACTCTTCGACGAGGTCCAGTACCAGCGCGTCGTCGAGTTCGACGTCGAGCGCGAGCAACTCGCGCGCGGTGACGGTCGGTCGATACCCCCGCTCTGTCGGTTCGAGCAACTCGAACTCGCACAGCGATTCGAGCGGCTCGGAGAGCGCTTCCTCGGAGACGTTCCGTGACTCGGCGACTGCCGCCGCGGTCACCGGCTCTCCCGCCTCCTCGTAGCGGTCGACGACCGCGACCAGAACGGAGTGGGGTGACGGAGACATGGGAGCACTCGACCGCGTATCGGAGAGACGCACCGTTCGTCCGAATCATACCGAGGCCGTTGAATAGGTGTTGCTAACGGGCAGTCTACCGTGTTACGTCGAGTTCACCCCCGCAGTGGCCGCCGAACGGGACATCGAGGGGAGTCATACGGTCGGTTGCGAGTCATTTTCGTGATTCGCCGGACCGCCCGGCGAATCACCGGTAAATCGTTCCAACCGACCGTATCAGCCACCGGGGAAGACGAACGGGTGGGAAAGTGGGTGGGGAGAGCGTCCGAGTCCAGGTGCGACGGGTCGTCGCCGCCCGGTGATGTCCGGGGTACGGGAAGTCGCGGGTTCCGACGCGCCGTCGCGGTTCCGTTTCGACGGCGTACGGTAATACGTCTCCGGCGTGTTTGCGCCTGTTGTACGGGCGCGCACGACCGGTGAGGGCCAGTTACCCTCCGGAAGCCCCGTTACGCCGGGTTAAGTGATGATTTATTGAGGGCTGGCGCGGTCTCTGACGCATGACGGACCAGATCAGGCGCGGCCTCGACGGCGTCCTCGTCGCGGAATCCGAACTCTCGCGGATCGACGGCGACGCGGGGGAACTCTCCTACCGGGGATACCCCATCGAGGAACTCGCAGCGGGCGCGACCTTCGAGGAGGTGCTGTATCTCCTGTGGACCGGGTCGCTCCCGACCCGGTCCGAACTCGATTCGTTCACCGGGGAACTCCGCTCGCTCCGGAGTATCGACATGGCCGTCGTCGAGACGCTCGAACGACTCGCCCAGCGCGACGAAGCGCCGATTGCTGCGCTCAGGACCGGCGTCTCGATGCTCTCGGCCGGGGACACCGAACGCGGCCTCGTGCCGACCGACTCCGGGACGATCCAGCGCACGGGACGGCGACTCGCCGCGAAGATCCCCACCGTGCTCGCGGCCTACGAGCGACTGCGGCAGGGCGAACGACCCGTCGACCCGTCGGACGAACTGGGTCACGCGGCGAACTTCCTGTACATGCTGACCGGGACCGAACCGGACGCGGTCGCCGCCGAGACGTTCGACACCGCGCTGACGCTCCACGCCGACCACGGGCTCAACGCCTCGACGTTCACCGCGATAACCGTCGCGAGCACGCACGCCGACCTCTACAGCGTGGTCACGGCCGGCGTGGGCGCGCTCTCGGGCCCGCTCCACGGCGGCGCGAACCAGGACGTGATGGAGACGCTGCTGGAGGTCGACGAGAGCGGCGACGACCCGGTCGAGTGGACCCGCTCGGCGCTCGACGACGGCCGCCGGATCCCGGGGGGTGGGGCCACCGCGTCTACAGCGTCACGGACCCGCGGGCAGCGATCCTCGAAGACCGCAGCGAGGCGCTCGCCCGGTCGACCGGCGAGACCAAGTGGTGCGAGTACACCCGCGCCATCGAGGGGTATCTCACCGAGGAGGCGGGACTCGTCGAGAAGGGGATCGCCCCGAACGTGGACTTCTACTCCGGGAGCGTCTACTACCAGCTGGGGATCCCGGTCGACCTCTACACTCCCATCTTCGCGATGAGCAGGGTCGGCGGCTGGGTCGCGCACGTCGACGAGTACCTCGCGGACAACCGCCTCATCCGGCCCCGGAGCCGCTACGTCGGCCCCGACTCGCGACCGTACGTGCCCATCGATGACCGGTCGCCGGATGCGTGACCGTCCGGCTCCGGGGCGCAGTCCGATGGTCTCCCGTCCGGATGGGTCGCGATGAGACTCGGGACGACGCGCGAGCGGTTCGACCCGCTGGTCGAACGCGCCACCGCGCTCCGCTCCTCGCTCGCACAACTCCGCGAGCAGGAGCTCTCGTATTCGGGCGGGCACGTCGTGGCGATACTCCACACCTGCCTGTTCGCGCCGTCGCTGCTGACCTTCTGGTTCGTCAACGGCGTCGTCGACTTCTCGACGGCGGTCGCGATCGGTTCCGTCGGCGGTCCGGCGGGGCTCGAGGTCCGCCTGCTCGCGTACGTCTTGCTCGTCCCGACGTTCCTGGTCGTCCGCGTCGCGGTCCACCTCGTCCATCCGGTCCACAGGCGACAGCTCCTCTCGGGGTCGTGTCCGACCACGCGACTGGTCAGCCTCGACTGGTTCAGTATGGGTATCCTCGCGACCGGACTCCCCCTCGCGCTGCAGGAGTTCGGTCCCTGGGCCGCGATGAACGCTGTCTTCCTCGTCGGCCTGTTCGCGGCCCCCCGCGTCGTCAGCGACGAGCGAGCGCCGGTCGTCAAACTTCTCGCCATCGCCGCGGGCAGTCTGGTCTTTCTGTACGCCAACTACGGCGGGGCCGTCGGACCGCTGCCGCGACCGGCGTCGGTCGTCGGCCCGGTCGCGACGTTCGAGCTCGGCGACGCCACCACGCAGTGGCTCCTGGGAGCGTTCAACAGCGTCGTGTTCGGTCCCGTCGTCGTGGGCCTGTTCGGGGGCGTGATGAACCGGCTTCTCACCAGGCCCGAACTCGCGGACATCCCGCTCGTTGAGTACGTCCTCCCCCAGCGCGACCCCGACGGCGTCGTGCTGGCGAGCGCCGCGGCCGGAACCGCGTTCTACCTCGCCGTCGTCGCGTCGCTCACGGGGCGACTCGTCGTGGTCCCGTGATTCTCGCGACGAGTCTCGCTCTCCCGCCCGGCCTGTCGGACCGCGCCAGCCCGGTGGATGGTGTGGTGACCGCCCGGCGGTCACTCGGGGTCGAGTTGCTCGGACAGGACCTCGTCGAGGGCCTTGCGGAGGTGTTGATGGAACGTCGGGGGACTGATACCGAGCGAGGCGGCCACCTCCTCGGCAGTGCTGCCGCGGGGCCACTCGAAGTAGCCGGCGTGATAGGCCGTCCGGAGCGCGGTCCGCTGTTTGTCGGTCAGCCGATCGGTGGCGGACGACGACGCGACCCCGTCCGTGCGGACGGCGTCGCTGACCCGTCGCTTGGCGACCAGCCGCGACGCGGGGTTGTAGTCGGCGTACGCGTCCGCGATAGCGCGCTCGTCCGCGTCGGGGGGCGCTTCGACGAGGAGCGTCCCGACGCCGTTCTCGGCGGTTGCCTCGCGGACCGTCGCACCGACCGACAGCATCGCCGACGCGCCGGACTCGGGTTTCCTCACCTCGAGGCGACACCGGGCCTCGCTCGCGCTCACGAGTCGACACTCGGTCACCGAGTCGAGGCCGGCGACCGCTTCGACGGCCGCCTCGGCCGCGCCCGTCTCGACGGTCAGGTACAACAGGTAGGACCCCTCACTGGTGAGGGTGCTGTACTCGATCGAACACCGGCAGCTCAGCGTGTCCGAGACGGGAACCGCCAGGCAGTCGCGGTCGGTCACCTCGAACTCGAGTTCGAGTCGCTCCTCCGCGAGGACCAGTCGCCGGTGGGCGAGACGGGTGACCGTGTGCCCGGCGAGACGACCGAGCGTTCCGACGGCGTCGCGGACCGTCTCGTCGACCGCGGCGGGGGCCGCGACACCGGCGAGCAACGTTCCGCGGTAGCTCTCGCCTTCGACGGTCGCCACGACGACGTCCTCGGGGCAGTCCCCGTTGGCGGCGTGTCCCTGGCCGTCGCCGGTTTCCGCTAGCTTCGCGAACACGTCGTCCGACGCCGGTTCAGTTCGGTCCTCGTGGCCGGCGTCCGCGACCCGTCGCCACCCGCTGTCACCGTCGGTCTCCACGACGGTCGCCCAGTCGAACCCGTCGGTCGCTGCCAGCTCTCGACACAGCGTCTCGAGAACGCTGTCTTTTGTGTCGGACTCGGCGACCGCGGTCGCGATATCCCAGAGATCGGCGAGCGATCCGAGACGCTCCCGGAGCGGACTCGGTTCGTCTGCGCGCCTCTCGCGAGAGGGGGCGGCTCCGTCGCTGACCCGACGCAGGGCGACGGCGGCGAGCGAACAGACCTCTGCGACCAGCGACAGCGGCCGCTCCCGCGGCGGCCCGCGCGAGAGGAACGCGCTGACCGTGCCCCACTCGCCGACTGGGAGATGGACGCCGACGGGTTCGGTGACGCCGCCTGTCGCCGTCGGCGTGTCGACGACCGGCTCGCCCCGACGCAACGCCCGGCCTGCGTGCGTGGCTCCGAGGTCGAACGCGCGCCGGTCCGCGGCCAGCGACCGCGCACCGTCGCTCGCCTCGACGGTCTCGAAGCGGTCCGCGCCGTCGTCGTACTCCCTGACACAGACCGCCTCCGTGTCGAGCAGGCGCGCGACGGTGTTCGCGACGGCCCGGGTGACTTCCTCGCGTTCACGGGCCCCGGCGATCTCGCGGGCGAACTCGGCGGCGAAACGGGGACCGGCCGGAAAACTGTCGCCACCGTCGGGGCGGACCGCGAGCCGCAGGTACTCCGCGCCGTCGAACCCGGTTCGCTCGACGGTTATCGAGTGAGCGACGGGCTCGCCGTCCGCGTGACGGAGTCGCCCCGTGACCCACCGGCCGGAGGCGTCGTCGTCGGTCCGCCGCACTCGTTCGCCCAGGTCGTCGACCCACAGACGCTCGGCGGGGCCGCCTTCGAGTTCGCCTCGCTCGTACCCGAGTCGGTCGCGGAGACCGGCGCTCGCGAAGGCGATGCGACCGCTCCCGTCTACGACGAAGACATCGCAGTCCGAACCCACGACGACCTCTCGCAGGAGGCGTTCGTCCGTGACCCGGGGATCAGACATATTTGCCGAATTGCGAAGAGTGTACTAATACCCATCGCCTACGTGTGTCGGTCCAGCACGACCAGTCAGGCCGGCGCCGCGTCCGCGTTCGGACCGTCGAGGAGCGACCCGCCGACCGTCGCGACCGCGCTCGAGGCGAGACCCGGGACGACCGGGTCGAGCGTCGCGAGGCCGACCAGCGGCGTCGACGAGACGGTCAGGGCGTGCCAGGTCGCGACGGCGACCGGCCCCGCGACGACGCCGGCGACCGCCCCGCGGACCGTCGCTCGCGGCCAGTAGAGCCCGGCGACCGTCGGGACGAACAGCGCGCCGGCCAGCAGGGCCGCCGCCAGCGCGACGATGAGTTCGACGAGCGTCCCCAGCAGGCCGGACACCGTCGTCAGTCCCACTGGAACGAGCGCGACCGCGACCGTCGTCGCCCGGGCGACTCGGAGCACCTGCCGGTCGCTCGGCCTGTCCGCGACCCCGAGCGCGGGCAGGGCCTCCTCGTAGAGGTCGTGGGCCACCGCGGCGGCGCTGACGACCAGCACGGAGTCCGCGGTGCTGAGGATGGCCGCCAGCACGGCGAGGACGAGCGCGCCGCCGGCGACGGGCCCGAACGTCTCCGTGACCAGGGCCGGTACGGCGGCGTCCGGCGAGGAGAGACCGGGACGTTCGACGCGGGCGAGCAGGCCGACCAGCGCGATACCGACTGCGACGACCGCCTGGAGCGGGACCGAGAGCGCTATCGCTCGCCGGACGGTCGACGGGTCTCGCATGGCGTACGTGCGCGAGAGCTCGTAGGGCGCGACGACGATGCCGAGTCCGAACGCGACCGCGAGTCCGCCGACCTCGACCGGGGCCGTCACGGGCGCGACCAGCGCCGGGTCGGCCGCCGCCAGCCGGGCGTTCAGACCGCCGATACCGCCGGCGGACGGGAGGCCGACGGCGAGGACCGCTCCGATGCCCGCGACGAGCGTAGCGACCTGCAGCGCGTCCGTGTAGACGCTCGTGCGGACGCCGCCGAGCACGGTGTAGGCGGCCGCGGTCACTGCCACGAGCGCCGCGCCGGTGAGACGGTTCACACCTGCGACCGCTTCGAGCACGACCCCTCCGGCGACGTACTGTGCCGTCAGGAACACGAGGTAGACGACCGCGATGACGACCGCAGAGGCGACCCGGATCGTCTGTCGGCCGTCGGCGAACCGCTCCGCCAGGAAGTCGGGTACGGTGTAGCCGTCGCGAGCGCGGAGTTGCGGCGCGACGAACGTCGCCGACACGACCCACCCCAGCCAGATGCCGACCCACGTCCAGACGAACCCGAACCCGAACGCGTAGTGGAGCCCCACCGCCCCGACGAGAGTACCGGCGCTGACCTGCGTCGCCGCGAGGCTCACGCCGCCGGCGACGGCTCCGATCTCCCGGCCTGCGGTGAAAAACCGCTCGCTCGGACCGACGTCGGCCCCGGCGTCGTCGGACGAGTGCCGCTGGTCGGCGGTCGCCCCCTGTCGCGGTCCGGAGCGACCGAGCGCCGCCAGGAAAGAGACGAACAGCCCCGCCGCGACTCCGAACGCTACGATACCGCTCCAGAGCACGGCAAGTCCACGTTCCGGCGGTCGCAAATAGCTGACCGATACGGCAACGACTGCGCGAACTCGGCCGCGGCAGCGACAGAGCGCGAACCCGAAGGCGTGGGGTGGGGTGGGGTCGGGTAGGTGGGGGTGGAGCGACCGCCCTCGGTTCCGCTGGGGTCGGACCGTGCCCCGTCGGACAGTGACCATCAGGTATCATAACCGATGCTGAGCAGACTGTGAGGGGGTTCCCTTCCGAAACGGCGTCACGTCGGCGATAGCGGACGCGACTTCAAGTGAGGGAACACGAGTCCTGGCCGTGCGGCCGCCCGACCGTCACCGGTGTCGGGACCGATAGGGCCTACAGAGTTAGGTTCAGCAGTCACTCAGATAGTTGGCTGTTGATTTAATTCAGAGACTGAGAGTTGTGTGTAACGAATGGCAGTCGAAAACGAAAACCGGAGGCAGGTCGGGCGAGTGTTCGTACGCGGTGAGAGCAGACAGGAGGCGTTCGAGGCGATGTCGGACCTCCTCGGACACAAGTGGCACCTGCCGGTTCTCTACCACCTGTTACTCGAGGACGGGATGGGATTCAGCGGGTTGCGCGACCGGATCGACGGTATCTCGGCGAAGATGCTCTCCGAGAGCCTCGAAACGCTCGAGAGCCGGTACGGGATCGTAGAGCGAGAGATCGTCGAGGACCAGCCGCTCCGGGTCGAGTACTCGCTGACCGAGGTCGGACGGTCCCTGGAGCGTCCTATCGTCGAACTGACGGTCTGGGCCAGGGACAACGGCGACACGCTCGGGTGGTCGGAGGGCGATGAGTGACGCGGTGACCGGCGCGGCCACGCGAGAGCGGCCCGGGACCGGACGACCGACCGAGGGGACCGAACGGGGTGCTGAGAGTGACGGGTGCGTGGGGCCGGGACGCGTCGGGTCGCGCCGCGGACGGGAGTCGCAGGTGAGATGACCGACGTGACTGCGGTCACGGTGTTCACGGTCGTTCCCGCGACGCTGCTGGCGGTCGGTGGCGGCGTCTCCGCGTGGCGGACGGTGAAAAGCGGTGAGCGCCGCCTCTTCTTGCTCGTGGGTGTGCTGGTGCTCATGCTCGCCCACCAGCTGCTTGAGGCGCGGACGGTCGTTCTCGGCGGCCCGCCGGTCGGCGGTCTCTCCGAGGTCATCGAGACCGGAGCGAACACACTGACGACGGTCGCCGTCTACTATGGGACGACGGTGTTCGAGCGCGAGCGGACGCTCTCGGACCGCCTGCGCGAGAGCGAGCGGCGCTACCGGGCCCTGACCGAGCGGTCACCGGTCCCGATCCTCGTTCACACTGACGAGCGGATCCGGTACGCGAACGGGGCCGCTGCGGACCTGTTCGGGGCCAGAGACCCGGACGAACTGGTCGACCGCCCGGTCGGTGACATCCTCCGTCCGGAGGACGAACAGCGGATCGCCGACCGCATCGAGACGGTGCTCGACGGCGAGGAGATATCGGTCGCCGACGAACGAGTCGTCGGTCTCGACGGGCGAGAGCGGGACGTCCTCGTCTCCGGCGGTCGTGTCGAGTACGAGGGTGACCCCGCAGTGCAACTCGTCTTCCGCGACGTGACCCAGGAACGGACTTACCGCCGGAAGTACGAACAGACCGAGAGCCGCCTGCGCGTGACCATCGAGAGCAGCAACGACGCGATGTTCCTCATCGACCAGGAAGCCGACGAGATCATCGACGCGAACGAGAGCGCCGCCTCGTTGCTGCGGTACGAGCGACCGGAGCTCATCGGGCTCTCACCGTTCGCCATCCACCCTCACGAGCGGGTCCGGTTCGACGAGTTCCTCGAACGGGTACACCGGGAGGACGGCGTCGTGACCGACGACCTCAGCTGTCTCAGACGCGACGGCGTCGAGGTCCCGGTCGAGGTGTCGGCGTCACCGGTGGAAGTCGAGGGTCGCGAGTGCGTCCTCGCGATGGTCAGGGACATCACGGAGCGCGAACGCCGCCGCCGGCAGGTCAGCGTCCTCAGCCGACTCCTCCGGCACAACCTCCGGAACGACATGAATGTCGTCATCGGCCAGGCGGAGTTCGTCGAGTCCGAGACCGACGACGAACGGGTCCGCGACGCGGTCCGCAAGATCCAGACGAAAGCCTCCGACCTGGTCGACCTCAGTCAGCGTGTGCGGGACCTCCAGGCCCTCATCCAGAAGTCCGGTACAGAGGACGAGGAGGTGACCGTCCGCCCGCTGGTCGAGGCGGTCGTTTCGGAAGCGCGGGCCGGGTACCCCGCCGCCGACATAACGGTCGACGTCCCGGACGAGACGGTCGTGTACGCGACTCGACAGACGCTGGCCTGGGCCGTCTCCAATCTCGTCGAGAACGCGGTCGAACACAACGACGCCGAGAACCCCAGCGTGACCGTCTCGGCCGAGCTCGCAGAGGAACGGCGAGGAGAGTGGGTCGCTCTGACCGTCTCGGACGACGGCCCCGGGATACCGGAGTTCGAGCGGTCGGTCGCCACCGACGCTCACGAGCAGACCGACCTCGCCCACGCGACGGGCATCGGACTGTGGATCGTCGGCCAGGTCGTCGAAGCGTTCGACGGGTCGATCGCGTTCGCCGACGGCGGCGACGGGTCCGAAGTGACTCTCTATCTCCAGGGAACCGTCGACGCCGGAGCGGTCGCCACCTGACCCGGACGCGGCCTCATAGTGATTATTGTAGGTCTGTTCCGGATCGACCGCACCCGTCGTGCGGTCGTCCCGGTAAATCGCTACAATGATCACTATCACTCGGCGGTGCCGCACTCGTTTACCCGTACGGACACATCCTCTCTCTGTCCCTTACGTCCGCGTTACCGGGTGAGACGCGCCTCGATCCTCGTTTTATATCGGGGTGACATCGGTCGTCTCGTACCAATGTCAACTGAAGACGAATCGGTCCGGATCGACCGTCGACCCGCCGAGGACATCGAAGCGACCGTCGCCAGTATCAAGAAGATGCTCAAGATCGGGGCCGTCTTCGCGGTGATCGGCTACCTGCTCACGGGAAGCGCGCTCGTGTTCGAACTCACGGAGTTCCATCCCCTGCTCGAGGACTTCTTCTCGACGCACACCCAGCACAGTCTCGCGGGCGGCGGCCCGGAGCGAGGCGGTGCGGTGAACAGTGACCTCACCGCGGTCCACAAGTGGCCGTCGACGCTGCTGTGGCTGAAACTCGGCGGTATCGCTCACATCCTGCTGGGCATCTTCGTGGCGCTGGCGGCAATCGTCCGCGCGCTGGCGCTGATGCCCCACCGCCTCAGCTACGAGATGGAGCGCACGCAGAACTGACTGTCGGGTTCTGCTGTCCGTTCGACTCCTCGCCGCTGAGCGTTCTTCCTTTGAGGATCCCTGGCCCGAACGGAGGTGACATCCTCCGCGCCGTGAACGGCGCGGCTTCCCTACATGGGACTACCGGCTACCGACCGGCAGAGGGTTCCGACCCACCCTCCCCGAGCGTCATCTGCTGCGGGTGGCTCTGCTCGGTGGGGGTCGCGGCGCTGTCACAGGCGCTCCCATCCCGTGAGATGTCATCGCCCGCCGGTTTCAGCGGCAGGCTCTCACCCCACGGGTCGTGGCGGTCAGCGATGTTAACCGCCGCGTTGATGTCTGCGTGGTACTCCGATACCCAACACTCGTCGTTCGTACACCGGAACTCGTCGCCGTTCCGATACCCGACGTGGCCGCACTCATGACACGTCTGACTCGTGTACCCCGGCCGGATGTATTCGACCGGAAGCCCGGCCTCTCGTGCTTTGTCTTCGATACGTTGTTGGAGGCGAGCGAACGCCCATGCGTGGAGGCGTCGGTTCATCCACTCGCCGTAATCGAGGTTGTCGCGGATGTCCGAGAGATTTTCCAGTACGACCACAGGCTTCTCGAACCGGCAGGCGTACTCGACGGCCTGCCGAGACGCCTTCTCGATGATATCCGTGAGTGCGTTCTGGTAGTGGCCGAATCGCTCGTCTATCCGCCACTGTGCGGCGTCACGCTCTTGGAGTCGCTTCAGCGTCGTGAACATCTCTTTGCGGAGGTGACGAGCGCGGCCACCGTTGATGAGCAGTGGGTCAGTCGGCGTGCCCTGCTCGCAGGCACAGCCCGCGAGCAGGTGCGCTTCGCCAATGTCGAAGCCGACTGGTGTTACATCGTCGTCTGTCGGTTCGTAGTCCGGTTCTTCGACCGGGAACTCGACGGTGACGTGAAGCGCCCACGACGTGCGGTGGCGTTGCAGGCGGAGTTGGCCTGCCGACGCCTCACCGTCCACGAGGTCGTGCCACAAACCTTCTTGCGCGGGATTTATCCGAAGCGGTATCCAGAAGTTCGTCCCGCGACCGGGCTGTGGCACCCACCACGTAAACTCGTAGTCGCGGCCCGGCGAGTGGTCGAACTCGGCGGCTTGGTTGGTGAGCCGAATCGGGTGGTCGTCGTCTAACTCCTGTGCCTTGTAGGTGTCGTGCAGTTGCGGAACGTAGTTGCACAGGGCCGCTTTCGCCTGATACGGCAGGTCGTAGGGCGTCACCACGTCGCTGGTTGCGCTCATCGTCTCGCACTCGGCCTCGAACGCCTCGTGGAGTCCTGCCCGGTAGGTGTCGAGCAGGTCACACAGTTTCCGCTCTTTGTGTGCTGTCGGCGGGGCGAGCGTGGCTTCCAGCGTTTTCGTGGTTGTCGCGGTCATGCTACTGGTCGTCCACGTAGTCCATTAGTACGTCAATGCTCACTTGGCCGGTCGTGGCGAGAAAATACCCCGGTTGCCAGAACGCATCTTCGAGCGTCTGTTTCACCTCGGGATACTCCTTGCGAATTCGACGGGATGTGACGCCCTTGAGCGAGTTGATGAACTTCGTGAGGTCTGTGGTGGGTTTGGTCGTGAACAGGATGTGAACGTGATCGGTACCGCCGTCCACGTTTGTGATGTCGGCCTCAAAGTCGTCTGCAATCTCGTGGGCAACTTCGGCTACACGCTCCAGGCGTTCATCGGTGAGGATGTCGGCGCGGTACTTCGTGACGGTCACAAAGTGGTATTGGAGCGCGTAGACCGTCTGCGACCCGGATTGCAGGTGATACTCCATTTGGCCGTACCGAATATGAGATACCCAATTCCAATAATCCTTGTGCCGTTGGGTATTCAGTCAGGCGGACCCGCGTGGACTGTGGCACCGAGCGTACGCGATTCACGCCCGCCGTGAACGGCGGGATTCTCTCGCTGAATCAAGATAGCCACGCGGCTACTGGTGTCTCCGCCGGCGCTCACCCGTCCGTTACCGGGTCACGCGCGCCTCAATCCCCAATTTATCACCGGAGGCCGTCGGTGCCGGCATGGCGAACACCGACGTGCCGGCCACCGAACCGCCGCGCGACGAAGCGCTGCCGGAGACGTACGCCGTCCGGGTGACCGACGACGCGGTCCACGTCTGGGAGTACCGCGCGACCGTCGCCGACCGCACCGGCGACTGGCAGTTCGTCGAGACGCTCGACCGCGACGACGACCCGCGACTCTCCCTCGAGTACGCCGAACTCTCCCCCGGCACCGCCGACGGACACTGGGTGTACAGTCGGAGCTACGACTGTCAACTCGACTGTGACTAACTTTGCGGGACTCGACGCTACGACAGCATCGTCCCGTCGAGCCCCAGCGACGCGAGCGCGTCCAGCAGCGAGCCGAGCAACGCGACGGCGGCCAGCGCGAACAGCGTCCCGCCGAAGACCACGAGGACCGCGCCGCCGGTCAGGAACAGCGCGACGGCCACGCCGACCGTCGCCAGGTACGTCGCCGTGACCAGCGCGAGGGCGGTCCGATACGGGCCGCCGGCGTACGCGTAGACACCGCTCGCCAGTCCGACGACCGGGAGCGCGAGGAAGAACACGACCCCTTGCGGGCTCGCCGTCGCGGTCGAGAGCCCGCTCGCCGGGTCCCTGAACAGCGCGGCGACGAGCAACGCGTAGCCGACCGCGAGCGCCGCGCCGCCCGTGCGGTGGTCGAGGCTGAACTCGGGCACGTCCGCCCGTTTCGCCGGGGCCGATATAACCGTTCCCGAGGTGGAGGTAACCCGCCGCGGGGCACACGGCCCGTACTGCGGCCGCCGCTGTCAGCCGCCGCAGTCGTGGTCGACGAGGTCAGCCGGCGCGTCGAACGCCCCCGCGCAGGCAGGACACTCCAGCACGAGTCGGTCGCCCTCCACGTCGACCGAGACGTCGCGGCCGTCGAGCGTCGCCAGCCCCACGGACACGAGCAGTTCGTAGGCCTGGGCCTCGCTCACGTCGTGTGTCGCCGCGAACCCGGTAACGTCGCTCGCCAGTCGGTCGGGGAGCGAGATTGTCTGTTCCATACCGAAACCGCGGCCGCGAGCGACAAAAACCGCCCGGCGGCGCCCGTGACATCGGTGACCGTCCGGCCCCGATAGCCGCCGGAACCCACCAGAACCCCGCTTCGACCGCGTATGCGATCCTCTCGCACACGCAGGGTAGTTACTATACGTTACCGACCGTTCGTCCGGGTATGGAAGAGAGACAGCCAGGCGAGTCCGACTGTACGACGACGGACTCGTTCGGCGACCACGGCATCGAGGACGGGTCCGCGCTCGTCCACCGCACCTACTATCGGCTGGTCGAGGCGGGGCGGACCGAGTTCGCGCCGACCGACGAGTTCTACGACGACCTCGCGTCGGCGTTTCTGTGGACGTATCTCGGGGCCGTCGACGGGGCCGGGGTCCCGACCCACGTCGAGGCCGCAATAGACGACGCGCGGGCGTTCACCGCCGAGGAGTTCGCGGACCGCCCCGACGCGGACCTCCGGACGGAGGTCGTCCAGACGTTCTATCAGTACGTCGCGGGGTTTCACTGCGCGTACCGCGGCGGGAACGAGGGAGACTGGCGGGACGTGACCGGGCGGACGGAGTGACTGTCGTCGGTCTCGGGCGGACAGGGACTAACCCGCTCGTTACCGGGACTTTAGTTCGGACGACTGACTGTGCTGGGACATGGCTGCTGATTCACCGCCCGACGACGGGCAGCGGAACCTGACCTGGCACAAGGCGCTCGACCCCGACGAACTCCCCGAGGGGCGGGTGAAGCCTGTCAGTTGCAACGACACCACCGTCGCGATGACCAACTACGACGGCGAGTACCACGCCCTCGACAACGAGTGCCCTCACCAGGGCGGGCCGCTCGGCGAGGGCTCTATCGAGAACGGCCTCCTGCGGTGTCCGTGGCACGGCTGGGACTTCTACCCCGACTCCGGGGAGACCCCCGGCGAGTTCGACGACTGCGTGACCACCTATCCCGTCGAGGTGCGCGACGACGGCGTCTACGTCGGCTTTCCGGCCGAACAGCCCCGCGATCGCACCGTCTCGGACGTGGTCGCCGAGACGCTGGTCAACTGGGGCGTCCGGCAGGTCTGGGGTATCGTCGGCCACTCGAACCTCGGGCTCGCCGAGGCGCTGCGCACCGAGGCCGCGAACGGCAACCTCACCTACTACGGCGTCCGCCACGAGGGGGCCGGCGCGTTCGCCGCCTCCGCGTACGGCAAACTGACAGGTCGGCCGGCCGCCTGTTTCTCCATCGCCGGCCCGGGCGCGACGAACATGCTCACCGGCCTCTGGGACGCGAACGTCGACCGGTCGCCGACCATCGCCCTGACCGGCCAGGTCGAGTCCCAGGTGCTCGGGACCGGGAACTTCCAGGAGGTCGACCTCGAAGCGGCCTACGGCGACGTCGCCGAGTTCGAGGCGACCGTGCTGCCGGACAGCCAGCCCGCCGAACTCGCGACGCGGGCCGCGAAGACCGCGGTCCTCGAACGGGGCGTCTCCCACCTGATCTTCCCCGACGACGTCCAGACGATGGACGCAGAGGGCGTCGACCCGGGAAGCCCGGAGGGGCGGCGCACCCCCAAGGACATCGCCCCGCCCGAGGAGAAACTCGCCGAGGCCGTCGATTTGCTCGAACGCGCCGAACGCCCGGTCATCGTTGTCGGCCACGGCGCACGCTTCGAGATGGACCGGATCGTCGAGCTGGCCGAGCGCCTGGACTGTCCGGTGCTCACGACGTTCAAGGCGAAGGGACAGATCCCCGACTCCCATCCGCTCGCCGCGGGCGTCCTCGGTCGCAGCGGGACGCCCATCGCGAGTCACTTCATGAACGAGTCGGACCTGCTCGCCGTCTTCGGTGCCAGTTTCTCCAACCACACCGGCATCGCCTCGTACAAGGATATCGTCCAGGTCGACTTCGATCAGATGGCGCTGGGGAAGTTCCACAGCGTCGACGTCCCGGTCTGGGGCGAGGTCGGCGTGACCGCGGCCGAGATGCTCGACCGCCTGTCCGACGACGACGGCGACCTCGCGGCCGAGAGCCAGCGGGCGGAACTCGCCGACCGCTGGGCGATGTGGCGCGAGGAGAAGGCGACCCGGCGCGGCGAGCCCGCCGAGCGCGGCGTCAACTACGCGACGGCGTTCGACGCGATGACCCGTGTCGTCCCCGACGACGCGATCATCCCCGTCGATGTCGGGAACAACACCTACGCGTTCGGGCGGTACTTCGAGCCCGAGAACCAGTCCGTGCTGATGTCCGGCTACCTCGGGTCGATCGGGTTCGCGTTCCCCGCGGCGCTGGGCGCGTGGGCCGCGACGCAGGAGCCGGACACGCCGTGGGCCGGCCGCCCGGTCGTGTCGGTGTCCAGCGACGGCGGGTTCGGCCAGTACATGAGCGAGTTTACCACCGCCGTCAAGTACGACATGGACCTGACCCACGTGCTGCTGAACGACGACGAACTCGGCAAGATCAGCAAGGAACAGCGCACCGGCGGCTGGGACGTCTGGCAGACCGACCTCGTCAATCCGGGATTCGCCGACTTCGCCGAGAACTGCGGCGGGCTGGGCGTCGCGGTCGAGTCCGACGACGAACTCGACGCGGCCCTGAAACGGGCAATCGACCACGACGGTCCCGCGCTGGTCGAGGTACTGACGGACTCCGACCCGGTGTGAGCCGTGGTCGAGGCCACTCTCTCGCCGGGTTCGTCGAGGTGTGACGCGTGAGCGGGGTCGCCGCGACGCTGACGAGCGTCCTCGCGGTGCTGGCGGTCGCGCTCGTCGTCCGCCTGCTCGTGCGCGACCGCGACCGGGTCGCCTACGCGAGCGCGCTCGCGGCCGTGGGACTCGCGACCGCCGCCGTCGGCGTCGACCCCGGACTGGAACTCACTTCGGACGTCGTCTTTCTCCTCTTGCTCCCCGCGGTCGTCTTCCAGGGCACGACGGAACTGGACGTGCGCGAACTGCGCCACGACGCGCCGCTCGTGCTCGTCCTGACGCTCGTGGGCCTCCCGGCGGCGGTCGCTGTTCTCGGGCTGGTCGGGACCGTCGCCTTCGGCTTCGGGTTGCCCGTCGCGCTGCTGTTCGCGGCGATCATCCTGCCGACCGACCCCGCCGCGGTGCTCTCGATGTTCGAGGAGTTCGACGTCGCGGAGCGCCTGGCGGTCACCGTCGAGGGCGAGAGCCTCTTTAACGACGGCGTCGCGATCGTCGTCTTCTCGACGCTCCTGGCGAGCATTCAGACCGCCGGCGAGTCGGTGACTGACCTCGCGACCCCCTCCGGTGCGGCGGCGTTCGCGTCGGACGTCGCGGTCGTCGGCGGCGGCGGCCTCGTCCTGGGCGGCGTCGTCGGCTACCTCGCCCACCGTCTGGTTCTCGGCTTCGACGACTCGATGACGGTCCTGCTGGTCACCGTCGTCGTCGCGTACGGCCCCTTCCTCGTCGCCGAACACTTCCTCCACCTGAGCGGCGTGCTGGCGACCGTCGGCGCGGGGATCGCGATGGGCGCACACGACGAGACCCACGCCGGGATGAGCGACCCCGAACACACCGTCCAGGAGGTCTGGGACACGCTCGCCTTCCTCGTCACGACAGTACTGTACGTGCTCATCGGGGCGAGCGTCGAACTCTCGGCGTTCGTCGACCACGCTGGTCTGGTCGCGCTGGCCGCGGTGCTCGTGCTCCTGGTCCGTGCGCTCACCATATACCCGCTCGTGGCCGCGAGCAACCTGCTGCTCGACGACCCCGTTCCGGGGCGCTGTCAGCACATCATGGTCTGGGCCGGCCTCCACACGGTCGTGCCCGTCGCGCTGGTGCTCGCGGTCCCCGACGGCGTCGCGTCCGGCCAGCCCCTGGAAACGATGGTCTTCGGCGTCGCCGTCCTCAGTCTCGTCGTCCAGGGCCTGCTCATGCCCGCGGCACTGGATCTGACGGGTCTCGCGGGCGGCGTCCCCGTCGAGGAGTGAGTCCGAGCGCCCGATTGCGACGGCGAAACCGCGCGACCGAAATCAGCGGGTCGCCTGTCGGCCGAGGGCGAAGACGAACAGGGCCACGAGGAAGGCTCCGGAGAGCGCCTCGATACCGGCCAGCGCGCGGGCGAGCGCGCCGACCGGTTCGAGGTCGCCGTACCCGAGCGTCGTGAACGTGACCACGCTGAAGTAGAGCCCGTCGCCGAGCGCGCCGACGCCGTCCGCGTCGTAGGTGACGATAGCCGCGCCGTCCCGGAGCCCGCCCAGCGCCGGGTAGAGGAGCGCGCTGGCGGCGACGAGGGCGACGGACGCCAGCACCGTCCGCTGGGGCCGCTCGCCGTAGCCCGAGACGAGGTTGAAGAAGGCGCTGGTGGCCCAGCGGAGCGTCGCGTCGACGCGATGGCCCGTCGAGCGCGCCGGGTCCCGCGCATGGTCGGCGTAGCGCCGGCGTCGGTAGCGCATCTCGCGCAGAAAGAGCGCCGCCGCGCTCTCGTGGTCGCCGACGACGCTCGCGCCCTGCCTCGCCTCCAGATACGTCCGTTCGAGGCCGTCGAGGTCGACGTCTGTCTCGGGGTCGCCCGCGTACTCGTGGAGCGCCCAGCGGTTCTCGCGGAAGAACGACCGGTAGGCGGCGAAGGGGAACCCGTCGTAGCGCGTCCGATAGAACCGATAGCGGTCGAGCGTGTCGGCGGCGCAGTCCAGGTCCACGTCCCCGACCGTCGCGTCCGTGAGGTCGTAGCACGCGCGCCCCGCCGCGGGCTGGTCGAGGCGGCCAGCCTCGATAGTCGCCCCTTCGAGGCGACACGTCACGTCACCCGCCGGGCGGAAGCGCAGCGTCCCGAGCGCGGCCTCGTCGAACCGTGGGGCCTCCGCGAACGCCGCGCGCTCGACGGTGAAGTGCCGGGCGTCGAGGCCGGTGAACTGGACGGAGCGACCGAACGAGCAGTCGACGACCTGTCCTCGCTCGACCGCGGCGTTTGGGAAGTGCGCGCCGCCGGCCACGGCGAGGCCGTCGAGTTCGAACCACGTCTCGACGGTCAGGCTCGCGAACTCGACGCTCCCGTCGGCGGTCACGTCGTCGAGCGAGAACGACCCCTCGACCGTCGCACGCCGGACGGTGAGACACGTCCCGCCGGTCCCCTCGCCGACCCGGCTGTCGGCGACGGTCACGTCCCGCGCGAACGTGGCGTCGCTCGCGTCGAGTCGTCCCAGCGTACAGCCCTCGAAAACGACGGGCTGTTCGACCGCGGACCCGGAGAGGTCGACCGTCCCCGCGACGGTGCTGTCGACGAAGCGGACCGCGCCGATCCCGTCGGTCTCTACGGCCAGTCCCGAGAGGTCAAGCGTCTCGACAACCGCGCCCGCGTACACGAGTCGTCGCTCGTCGTCGCTCCGGAGGTCGGCGCAGACGGCGGCCCACACCGCCGCCGCCGGGACCGAGACGTCCCCGTCCGCCGCGGCCCCGGCGTGGAGCGGACACAGCTCGCCCCCGTCGCGTTCCGGGCGCGGACAGGGCCCCAGGTCGTCGGTCCCGTCGGCGACGAATCCACAGGCCATTCGTTCGCTCCGAGGGACGAGGGCTACCTATAGCCCCGCTAACCCCCGCGTAAGCTACCCTTTTGAGACGACGCGCCGTCGATCGGACGAATGAGCGCGGAGGCACTCGACGACCCCGAGCGCGTCGCCACCTGGACAGCACTCGACGACCGAGAGCCGACACACGCCCGCGTCGCCGAGGTCGACCTCGTCGTCGTCCGCGACGGAGACGCGGTGTCGGTGCTCTACGGGCGGTGTCTGCACCGCGGCGTCCTGCTGGCCGACGGCCACGTCGAGGGACGGAACCTCATCTGCGGCGTTCACGGCTGGGACTACCGCTTCGACACCGGCGTCAGCGAGTACGACAACAGCGAGGAACTCGCGACGTTCACCGCCGCGGTCGACGAGGGCGACGACGCCGTCTACGTCGACGCCGCCGAGGTCCGGGCCTGGGCCGCCGACAACCCACAGCCCTACGGCGACCCCGAGGAGGCCGACAGCACCACTGACCCCGGGTTCTACGGCGACCCCGACCACGAGAAAGAGCCCTACACCCACTACATCCAGCAACTCGCCCAACACGGGCCCGAGGGTATCGGCGAACACGGCCCGGTCTCGGCGATGGGCGTCCCGCGGCCGGAACTGCCCTCGTGGGACGACCTGCAGATACAGACCGCACAGCTCGCCCGGACGCCGCTCGACGACGAGGCCCCCGTCGACACGGAACTCGTCGTCGGTCCGGGCGCAGAGACCCCGCTCGAACTCGACATCCCGATATTCGTCAGCGACATGAGCTTCGGCGCGCTGAGCGAGGAGGCCAAAATAGCGATGTCGGAGGGCGCGGAGCGCGCGGGCACGGGCATCTGCTCGGGCGAGGGCGGCATGCTCCCCGAGGAACAGGCGGCGAACTCGCGGTACTTCTACGAGTACGCAAGCGGGACGTTCGGCTGGGACATCGACCACGTCCGCGACGTCCAGGCGTTTCACTTCAAGGCCGGCCAGGGCGCGAAGACCGGGACCGGCGGCCACCTCCCCGGCGAGAAAGTACAGGGCCGCATCGCCGAGGTGCGCGGCCTCGAACCGGGGACCGACGCGGTGAGTCCGTCGCGGTTTCCCGACCTCCGGACGCCCGACGATTTCGCGGCGATGGCCGACCGTATCCGCGAGGTCGGCGGCGGCATCCCCGTCGGGTTCAAGCTCTCGGCCCAGCACGTCGAGGACGACATCGACTTCGCGCTGGAGGCCGGGGCGGACTACGTCATCCTCGACGGTCGCGGCGGCGGCACGGGCGCGGCCCCGGACGTCTTCAAGAACAACATCTCGGTCCCGACGATGGCCGCGCTCGCGCGGGCCAGAGACCACCTCGACGAGCGCGGGGCCGACGACGTGACCCTGATCGCCACCGGCGGACTCAGGACCGAGTCCGACTTCATCAAGGCGATGGCCCTCGGTGCGGACGGCGTCGCCGTCGCCAACGCGGCGATGCAGGCCATCGGCTGTCTCGGGATGCGAGCGTGTGACTCGAACAACTGCCCGGTCGGGATCGCGACACAGCGCGAGGACCTGCGGAACCGACTCGTCGTCGACTCGGCGGCCAACGGCCTGCAGAACTTCTTCGAGGCGACGACGAAGCTGATGAAGGTGATGGCACGCGCCTGCGGCCACGACAGCCTCGCCGGCTTCGAGCGGCGGGACCTGACCGCCTGGAAGCGCGAGATAGCGGACCTGACCGGCGTCGACTACGCCGGGGTCGGGCGGTGACCCGTCGTGGTACCCTACGACGGGCGCGGTGTCGAGCTGGTCTCGGTCGCCGCGGTGGCCGAAAACGGCGTGATCGGTCGCGACGGTGAGATCCCGTGGCCGTCGATCCCGGCCGACAGGCGGCAGTATCGGACACGGGTCGCCGACCATCCCGTGATCCTCGGACGTCGGACCTTCGAAACGATGCGTGACGACCTCCCCGGGGCCGCCCAGATAGTGCTGAGTCGGCGCGACCGCGCGTACGACGTCGCCTCCGCACACCACGCCGCGGGCGTCGACGACGCGGTCGAGACCGCCCACGCGCTCGACGCTTCCCGAGCGTACGTCATCGGCGGCGGCGGGATCTACGTGCTCTTCCAGCCCTACGTCGACCGCATGGTGTTGAGCCGGGTCCCCGGGGAGTACGAGGGCGACACCTCCTTCCCAGAGTGGGACCCCGACGAGTGGGACCTCGCCGAAACCACCGAGTACGAGGCGTTCACGCTCGAAGAGTGGGTCCGGGAGTCGGACTGAACACCCATGGATACGTCACGACTTCCCGACGCTGTCGACGAGTATCTGGCGGCCAATCGCGATGAACTGCTCGCGTTCACCGAACGGCTGGTGGCGTTCGACACGCAGAACCCGCCCGGCGGGACGACCGAGGTCGTCGCGTGGCTCGAATCGACGCTCGGAGACACGACTCTCCGACTGGACCGGGTCGCCGTCGACCCGGAGAAACCGAACCTCCTCGCGACGCTGCCCGGCGAGAGCGAGCGGACGCTGTGTTTCAACGGCCACCTCGACACCGTCAGGTTCGACGAGAGCGACTGGTCGTACGACCCGCTGGGCGAACGCGTCGACGACCGCGTCTACGGGCGCGGGGCGACCGACATGAAAGGCGCTGTCGCCGCCATGCTCCAGGTCGCGCTCGCGTACGACCGGACCGACACCGCGCCGCCGGTCGACCTGCAGTTCGCGTTCGTCAGCGACGAGGAGACCGGCGGGGACGCCGGGCTGACGACGCTCCTGGAGACCGAGACGTTCGCCCCCGACGCCTGCGTCGTCGGCGAGACCACGTCGCGAGCGGGTCGCTACTCTGTCACAGTCGCTGACCGCGGGAACATCTGGCTGACCATCGAGGCGTCCGGGACGGCGGCCCACGGGTCGCGGCCGATGATCGGGACGAACGCCATCGACCGCCTGACCGACGCCGTCGAGCAGCTGCGGAGCGATTTCGGCGAGCGCGAACTCCCCGTCGACGCCGCGATGGACCCTGTCATCGAGGAGTCGGTCGGGTTCTACGAACCCGAAGCGGGGGGTGAGGCGACGCGGCGGCTCTACCGGTATCCGACGATCAACCTCGGGATCATCGAGGGCGGGACCGCGATCAACACGGTCCCGGCCTCGGCGTGTGCCCGCGTGGACATCCGGCTGACGGCGGGCGTCGACACCGGGGAGCCGCTGAGGTCGATCCGGAACTGTCTCGCCGGGATGAACGGTGTCGAGATCACCGACGTCTCCTGGACGCGAGGGTCTTACGAACCGCTCGACAGCCCGCTCGTCGCCGCGAGCGCCAGCGCCGCCGAACGGGTCGTCGACGACGAGGTGTTCAGGCGGAGTGCGACCGGCGGCGGCGACGCCAAAGTCCTCAGACACGAGGGCGTCCCGACGGTCGAGTTCGGGTTCGGCACGCGGACCGCCCACGGCACCGACGAGCACACCACGACCGAGGCGCTCGCTCGCAACGTCACCGCCTACACGCTGCTCGTCCACGCGTTCCACCGGGAGACCCCCGACGCCGCCACCGTCTAGTCGTCCGTGGAGCCAGCCTCGTCCGCGGGGTCGGCCTTCATGCTGAAGCCGGCTGTGCGCTCGCGCAATTGGTCGCCCTCCTCAGCGAGGGCGTCGATGCGGTCGTCACCGGCGAGATGGAAGCTGTCTGCTCCTCGGTGGCGGCCGCGAGATCGCCGGTCTCCCGTGCGGTCCGGGTGCTGATGTCGCTGACCTCATCGAGCTTGGCGACGATCTGTTCCGTCGCAGTCGCCTGTTGGTCGGTCGCGCTCTGGCGTGGATGCCGTCGTTGGTCCCCTCGACGAGCTCGGACACGCCCTCGAATGTCTCGCGGAACTCGTCGACTTCGGCGGCCCCGTCGACCACCTGCTGGCCCGCTTCGCGCATACCGCCAACCCGGCTTCGATTCTTCAAAAAGCGTCCGTACGGCGCGTGTGATCGGCTTACCGCCGTGAAACCGCCGACATCCTGCGCTCCCCCACGCCTCGTTTTCAGGAGTGAAAATATAACCAGTGGATTTTTTTGACGGAACCCCTCAGGAACGGCGAGAAAGAATCGCACGATGGGTCAGCCGATCCGCGTTTTATACGTCGATAACACAGGTTCGACCGGTCACGTCCCGGACCGGATCGAGCAGTCAGGTGACGGGTTTTCGGTCGAGAGGGCGGGGACCGTCGACGAGGCGAGGTCCCTGGTTGAGGAGCGCGTATTCGACTGTGTCGTTGCCGAGAGCGAAACTGGCGACCGGACGGGTATCGACCTCCTGGAGAGCGTTCGCGAGGAGTACCCGGACCTTCCGTTCGTGCTCTATACGGGTGCCGGTGACGAGAGGACGGCAAGCGAGGGAATTTCCGCGCGCGTGAGCACCTCCGTGCGGAAGGGGCCCGGTGAGAACGACCTGGCGACCGTCCGGGATGCCATCGAGTCCGCGGTCGACGGCTTCCGTCCGGACCCCGACGGATCGAGCCGGCTCGGAATCGAGCGACTGTTTACCGAGGTGAACCGGAAGCTGGTGGAGGCGACCGATCGCGAGGAGGTCGAGCAGACCGTGTGTGATGTGCTGAGTTCGTCGGCACCTTACGACGCCGCGTGGATCGGGTACTACGACCCGGATATGGAGCGCGTAAACCCGCGAATCTGGGCTAACATCGAGAACGACTTCTTCGACGGGTTCACCCTCTCGACCGACGCCGCGGACTCGGACGTGGGGATCGTCCCGGAAGCTATACACACCGGCGAGATACAGGCCGTGAACTCTCTCGACTCGGTCTCGGCGCTGGACGCGCCCGAGCGACTCGACCAGAGAGGTGTCCATTCCGCCGCAGCAGTCCCCCTGATCTCGGACGAGACGGTCCACGGAGTACTGGGTATTCACGCCGACCGTCCGTACGCGTTCGACCGGTTCGAGCGGCGGCATCTCGCGGACCTCGGGGATACGATCGCGTTCGCCCTCGACACCTTCGAGACGAGGCGCGACCTGGCGCTGTTTCGACAGTTGCTCGACAGCTCGAACGACGCAGTCTACGTGATCGATCCGCAGACCCAGCAGTTCGTCGACGTGAACAGAACGGCGTGCCGTCGGCTGGGCTACGAGCGGGAGACGATGGTGGGGATGTCACCCCCGGCTATTGTCGATTCCGTCGCCGGTCACGATATCGACGACGTGGACGCGGTTCTGGAGGGGTTAACGGAGGACGGGACCGTCATCGAAGGCACGCACGAGCGTGCGGACGGAACGACGTTCCCAGTCGAGACATCCACAACGCGAGCCACAGTAGACGGCAACCCGTACGTGATCCTGATAGCGCGCGATATCACCGAGCGTAAACGAAGAGAACGCAAACTCCGGGAGCAAAACGAGCGGCTCGAGGCATTCGCGAACGTCGTCTCACACGACCTGCGAAATCCCCTACAGGTGGCCTTGGGGAACCTCAAACTGGCTCGCGCGGAGTCTGACTCGGAGCACCTTGATGCGGTAGCTGACGCTCTCGGGCGGATGGGCACGTTGATCGAGGAACTGCTGACGCTGACCCACGACGGCGACGAGGTGGCCGAACAGACAGTCGACCTCGCCTCGATCGCTGAGGGGTGCTGGAGCAACGTCGTCACCGAGGATGCGACACTCGAAATCGAGACCGATACGACCGTTCGAGCAAATGAGAACGGTGTCAAACAACTGCTGGAGAACTTGTTCCGGAACGCGATCGAGCACGGCGGCGCCGAGGTCACGATCACGGTCGCAGACCTGGACGACAGAGATGGCTTCTACGTGGCGGACGACGGAGCCGGATTTTCGGGGACCGATCTGGAGGACCTCTTTCGGAGCGGTCAGTCCACGAAGTCAGACGGGACCGGCATCGGCCTCGCAATCGTCAGGCAGATCTCCCGCGTCCACGACTGGGAGGTGGACGCGACGGACAGTAGCGGCGGTGGCGCACGGTTCGAAATCTGGAACGTCGAACGCGCCGGTTGAGTCGGCGAACGCGGGGAGCAGTCGGGCGGTACACCGACTGAACGCCTGTCGGTGGTTATTCACCTGCCCACTCGACCGCGTCCGTTCGGTCTTCGGCCGTCAGCACGTCCAGCCCGCCGGTGTCGACCTTGCCGCGCAGTGAGATAGCCTTGATCCCTTCGGCGACGACCGCCCACCGCTCGATTCCGGCGGCGTCGGCCCGCTGTGCCGACCGCTCCCAGACCTCGAACACGTCCGGCGAGAACGGATCGTCGAGTTTGACCACGGTGACCATACTGTGTATCCGCTCGCGGCCGAGCAGTTCCTCGAACGTCTCGTAGGCCTCGTCGCCGAAGGCCGAGAGCTCCATCCCGGGGAGGAACTCCCAGACCATGACGCCGTCGTCGACCTCGACCGTCCAGCCGTCCCCGCTTCGCGTCGTTGCCATACTCCGACCTGTCGGTGGCGTACAACAAACCTTGCTCCCGTCGGCGTTAGCCGGTATCTTCCCGGTAACCTCGATAGAACGCGTCGGTCCCGTGGTCGTCCCGCCACGCGAACGCGAACAGACGCGTCGCCGCGACGCGGTCGAGTTCGCGGCCGTCGCTCGCCCGGCCGGTCGCCGGGTCCCACTCGACGCCGTCGGCGACGACAGCGCCGCCAGCCCGCTCGAAGGCGTACCCCGGATCGGCGAACCCGTGGATACCGGCCTCGTCTGTGGCGAAGACGACGATGTCCCGGTCACCGACGGTCGCCTGGACTATCCCGCCCGCACCCCGGACTCGCGGGAGCGGGAACCCCACCGCTTCGTCGCCGGCCTCGACCCCGAGGACGACCGCCTTCGGGTCCAGGGCCGCCACGTCCCACTCGCGCGACCCCTCGCCGCGGTGGGCCGCGAGACCGAAGCCCTCGCTCCGGTAGTAGTCGCGATACGGCGACTCGTCGTAGTCGATCGCGGTCGGCGTGTCGTCGTCGCTCGCCGCCTCGCTCTCCCCGCCCGGGGGCCGGAGCACGCGACCATCAGGGTGTGCGTCGCGGAACCGACGCCAGGAGAGTATCGATGCGGGTCGGACGGCGAGTTCATCACCCTCGAACCGACCGGCGATACACTCGCCGCTCGACTGTTTCCACTCGCTTTCGGTCTCCCGGTCGTACATGACCAGGTCGTCGTCGGCCAGTTTCCCCGACACGCCGAACTCGAGCGTTCGACCGCGGTGACGCCGGTCGTAGACGACCGCACTGCCGCAGATCGGACACCACGACACCGCGACCGGCGTCCCACCGACGGTGTCGTTGACGATCTCGTGGAACTGGAGGTACCGGAGCGGATATGCTCTCGGCTGCCCAGGCGATTCGAGCGCGACGACGCGGTCGTCGTCCGCGCCCGCGTGGGAGTCGCCGAACTCCGGGTCGTCGACGCTCGGGATCGCGTCCCGCGGCACGACCTGTCGAACGTTCACGCTGTGTGGTACGCACTGGCACCGAATAATCCCGGCGGCCGAACGGCTCGACTGTGCGCTCAGGAAGTCTCGGCGGCCAAACGGTATCAGGACGCGCGCACAACTGCGGCCGTGAACGTCCAGGAGGTCCTCCCTCGAGATGCGATCCCGAGCGTCGACGCCCCGGAGTTCGGCCCGGACTACTTCGGCGACCCGGGCGACGACGTGGTCGTCGTCGACGGCGACCCGCCCCGCGCGTACCCCGTTCGGATCCTCAGTTACCACGAGATCGTCAACGACGTCGTCGACGGCCGCCCGATCGCGGTGACGTGGTGTCCGATCTGCTGGAGCGCGGTCGCATACGACCGCAGGGTCGACGGGCGGACGCTGACGTTCGGCGTCTCCGGGAACCTCGCCGACGACGCGCTGGTCATGTACGACCGCGAGACCGAAAGCGAGTGGCAACAGACGACGGGAACGGCCATCGCCGGAGACCTGGACGGCGCACGTCTCTCGGTGCTCTCTGCCCCGATGGTCTCCTGGGAACGGTTCAGCGCCGCCCATCCGGACGGGGTCGTCCTGCAGCCGGTGCGTGGCGACGGGTCGCCGGCCGCCGCGCGCGAGGCGTACGACATGGACCCGTACGAACGATACGCCGAGGGCGGCGCGTTCGGACTGTACGGGATGCGTGGCGAAGGGGAGCGGCGGTCGTGGGATCGGGACGACATAGAGGCGAAGACGGTCGTCCTCGGCGTCGAGGTCGGCGACGACGCCGTCGGCTATCCGCTTGGGCGCGTCGACGCCGCTGGGGGCGTGGTCGCCGACACCGTCGGCGGCCGGTCCGTCGTCGTTCTCGCCACGGACGACGGCGTCGGCGCGTTCGCGGACCCCGGGTTCGCGTTCGAGACGCGGGACGGCTCCGTCCGCGCCGACGGAACGAAGTGGGACATCGCGACGGGCGAGAGCGCCGACGGCCGCAGGCTGGAGCTCGTTCCCGCCCGGCGGCTGTTCGCGTTCGCCTGGCAGGACGCACAGGGCCCGGACGCCTTTTTCGACCGCTGACCGGTCCCGGACCGGGTCCGCCGAGGCCCGCCTCAGTCGGCCACTGCATCCGCCGGCCCACGCATCCGCCTCACGTCCGCCGCCGCACCCGCGGAGCGGCTTACCGGTCCGTTACTGGAGGTTCATTACGCCCGGCCACGTGGGTTCGGTATGGACGAATTCGACTTCCTGGTCATCGGGTCGGGTTCCGGACTCGACGTCGCGAACGTCGCGGCGAATCGAGGACAGTCGGTCGCGGTCGTCGAGAAGGGGCCGCTCGGGGGGACCTGTCTCAACCGCGGCTGTATCCCGTCGAAACACCTGCTGTATCACGCCGACGTGCTGGAGACCGTCGAGCGCGCCGCCGAGTTCGATATCGACGCGACGGTCGACGGGTTCGACTTCGCCGAAATCGTTCGGAACGTCAACGAGGAGGTACGGGCGGACTCGGAGTCCATCCGGCGTGGACTGCGCTCGTCGTCACAGCACGACCTGTACGACGGCGAAGCCCGGTTCGTCGACGAGCGCACCGTCGAAGTCTCTGGCGGCGACGACGACGGGGCCCGACTGCGCGCGGAGACGGCCCTCATCGCCGCCGGGACTCGGCCGGGAGTTCCGGACGTCGACGGGATCGACGACGTGGACTACCTCACGAGCACTGAGGCGCTCCAGCTAGAGACGCCGCCGGACCACCTCGTGATAATCGGCGGCGGCTACATCGCGGCCGAACTCGGCCACTTCTTCGGGACGTTCGGCAGCGACGTCACTATCGTCGGTCGCCGCCCGAACCTGCTCCCCGAGGCCGACGGGGAGGTGGCCGAAGCGTTCACGGAACGGTACGCCGAGCGGTTCACCGTCCACACTGGCCACGCCGCGACGGCGGTGAGCGAACGCGACGGCGAGATCACGGTCGAAGCGAAGCCGTACGAATACGGTGACGACGGCGGCGTCGTGGACAGCGGGGAATCGGTGACGACGACCGGTGACGAGTTGCTCGTCGCCGCGGGCAGAGTGCCCAATTCCGACACGCTGAACCTCGCCGCGACGGGCGTCGAGACCGACGCTCGCGGCTTCGTCGAGACCGACGAGTACCTCCGGACCGACGCCGAGGGCGTCTGGGCGCTGGGCGACATCGTCGGCGAGTACCTCCTGAAACACAGCGCCAACCACGAGGCCCGGACGGCGGCCGGGAACATCTTCGGCGACGACCTCGAAGCGGTGGACTACAGCGCGATGCCCTTCGCCGTGTTCGCGTCGCCGGAGGTCGCCGGCGTCGGCGCGCTCGAAGGGGACCTCCGCGATGCGGGACGGGAGTACGCGACCAACACGTACCGCTACGAGGACACCGCTCGCGGCGACGCGATGCACGCCGAGGGGTTCGTGAAGGTCATCATCGACCTCGACGGGGAGATTCTCGGCTGTCACATCGTCGGCCCCGACGCGTCGACCCTGATTCAGGAAGTCGTCGTGGCGATGAAGTCCGGGGCGGGGACCGTTCGGGACATCAGAGACGCGGTCCACATCCACCCCGCGCTCCCCGAAGTCGTTCAGCGCGCCTTCTCCGGACAGTTCAGCCGCGGAAACGGTGGTCACGATCACCAGCACTGACCCGCAGGTTACACCCGCGTAATCCCGTTACTGGCCTGTTCGCGCGCGCTTTAGTGGGTTCCGCCCGTTTCGGAGAACGTAATGACGAACGCAGCAGTCCTCATCCTCGCCGGAACGGAATCGCACGCGGACACCGGCCGTCTCGTCAACGGTCTCGAGACGGCCAAGGAGTTCGCCGAAACCGAGGGCGACGAGGTCGAACTCATCTTCGACGGCGCCGGGACGCAGTGGATCCCGGAACTCGAAGACGAGGACAGCGACTACCACGACCTCTACGCCGCGGTGCGCGACGACACGTCAGTCTGTGACTTCTGTGCCGGAGCCTTCGGCGTCGCGGACGCCGTCGCCGAGTCCGGCGTCGTGACCCTCGACGACCACGACGGCCACCCGAGCATCCGCTCGCTCGTCGACGACGACTACGAGATTATCACGTTCTGACCGCGACTACAGCAGACCGTGAAAGCGTATTCATAGTCGAGCGCACGAAGTCGTGCGGTCGGAGGTCACCCGTCGACAGCGACGGCAGGTCCGCACCGGGATACAGAGCTGAGACTCGTCTGTCGGATCTTTTTCGGATATGTGGGGCGGTCCCCCGCGGGCTCGCTTCTCCCGCGAATAGACGGATACGGTGGCGACGCGTTTTGAAACGGGAGGCACCGCCGCAGCCGCTCACTCCAGTCGCTCGATGACGTCGGCGCCTTCGACGTAGACGAGGCCGTGGCGGTCGGCGTAGCGGCGGGCGCCGGCGGGGGCAAGCGCCGCGCCGGTGTCGTCGTCGAGCATCTCGCAGACGACCATCGCGGGGGCGAGGCCGGCGGCGTCGGCGAGCGCGACGGCGAGTTCGGTGTGGCCCTCGCGGTCGGCGAGCAGGTCCGGAGCGGCGCGCAATAGATGGACGTGGCCGGGGGCGCGGAACTCGCCGGCGAAGTCCGCGGCGGCGGGGTCGGCGGCGGCGTCGGCGAGTCGGGTGATAGTCAGCGCGCGGTCGTCGTCGGTGATCCCGGTGTAGGTGTCGCGGTGGTTGACCGTCAGCGAGAACGACGACCGCTCGTCGTAGCCGAGGTCGTGGTCCGCGGCGGCGGGATGGTCGAGGACGTCCTGCGTGTACGGGAGCGCGAAGGCGTCGGCGACGCCGGCCGAGAGCGCGACGCAGACGAGGCCGCCGGCGTCGTTGCGCATCCGCGCGACGGCGTCGGGCGTGACCGCGCCGGCCGGGTAGACCAGGTCGGTCTCGCCCTCGCGGTCGGCGGCGTCGTGAACGAGAACGGGCTCGCCGCGCCGGAGCGCGTCGACGCTCCGCTCGACGCTGCCCGCGGCGGTCGAGGCGTCGCCCGTCACGCTATCACTGTTCGGTGACATGGGTAGTGACTGACGACCCGTCTTCGAGGGCGAGTTCGTCCCTGAGTTTCACCGGCGCGATGAGTTCGAGCTGGTCGTCGCCGTGGTGGGTACGCTCGGGCGTGATGACGTGAGCCTGCTCGTAGCGCTCGCCCGCTCGGCTCTCGACGGTGGCGGGGTAGCAGTACGCCGGGCCGTAGGTGCGCTCGTCGTCCTCCCACCCCTCGATGGTGATCGGCTCGAACGAGGCCAGTCGGCCGCGCTCGCGGACGCTGTCGTCGGTGAGTTCGACGTTGAGCGTGCCGAGGAACGGCTCGTACCCCAGCTTCTCGTCGAACTGGCGCATGTAGCCCGGCAGCGAGATGTAGTGGCGACCCTCGCCCATGCCGCTGGTGACGATGCCCTCGACCTCGACGGCGGCGTCCTCCTCGAATATCCGCCGGTAATCGGCGTACTCGCGCTGGAGGGCGCGCTCGCCCGCCTCGGTCACGGTGACCCACTGCCCGTCGCTGACGATCTCCCGGTCGAGCAGGTCGGCTTCCTCCAGGCGCTGGAGCCGCCGCGAGGCGGTCTGTGTCGAGGCGTCGAGCCGGTCCGCGAGCGCCGAACAGGAGATCTTCCCCTCGCCGTCCAGCCCATGCCGGAGGGCGAGCTCCTTCAGCGTCGCGAGCTCGTCGTGACCGACTGACGCGCTCGTGACTCCTGACATACCCGATCGTTGTCGTCGCTCCCCGATAAGTGTGCCGAATACGTTACGCATCTCAGAAGTGATACGGCGTCCGCGCCCCGGACGGGGTCGCGAATCCGGACGGGGCCGGCACCGACGCGCCGTTCGTACTCGTATGTCTCCGTGGGACCGGTAAAACACCGTCGGTCGCGGCGAGGGCCGCTGGACTCCAGTGTGGCGACCACCGCGTGACCCCTCCGCGGCCGTCGGACCGGGCTTGCCGGTCATCGGGTCGGGTCCGTCGAGCGTGTGGTCGGCCGAGGCTTTATCGGGGAAGGCGGGACCACCCCCGCCCGTGACCTGACCATCGACGCGGGACGGTTCGCGGTCGCGCGGCGCGTCGTCCCGTGTGTCGCTCGCGTCGCCTGTTCGCTATCTGTCCGCGGAGCCACTGCCGATCGTCCGTTCACGCGATGTCGCGACTCGTGTCGACGGCGATGCGGTCGGTGAGTTCGATCCGCACCGGCTCGGTCAGCGCCGCGCCGCCGCGGAACTTCGGGACGAGCAACAGCGTCTCGATACCGCCCGCGTCCGCGTCGGTGACCACGTCGAAGACGAGGTCGGCCATGTACTCGGTCCGGTGGCGCTGGGCCGGTACGGCCTCGTGTTTCAGCCCGTGAAGCACCGCGACGCCGTCCGTCCGTGAGAGGTGCGCCCGCAGCGTCGTGAGGAAGGCACGGAACTGTCCCGAGTCGACGCGTTCGAGCGGGCCGACCGGGTCGACGACGAGGACGCTCTCGTCGGGAAGTCGTTCGACGTACTGGACGGCGTCGGCGACCGGAGCATCACGGTCCAGTGCCGTGACGGCGACGTCGTCGCAGTCGCCGTGGCGCTCCCAGAGCGCGGCCGAGACGGCCGTGGGCGTCCGCTCCGGCGTCAGATAGACGGTCTCGCGCTGGCACGCGACGTTCGTGAGAAACAGCTCCGCCTGACTCGCCGGTTCGGCCAGAAGCGCGACGAGCGTGCCAGGTGGGATCCCACCGCCCAGTTTCCGGTCGAGCGCCGCGACGCCGGTCGAGACTGGATCACTCATCGGCGCCACGGCCGCCCTCCGTTGGCGTCGGTGACAGCCATACACCGGGATCGGACCGCTGAACGCATTGTTACGGTCCGTCTACGGCCGCCGACGCCGCGGTTAGTCGTCGGCTTCCGTCTCCGCGTCGGCCTCTGTGTCGTCACCCGCGTCGTCGGCCTGGTCGGCGACGTACTCGCCGAGGCCGTCGATCGGTCGGTCCGGGTTCGCGTGGTCGAGCGCCTCGGGCGCACCGAGTTGCGGGTCGATTTCCGCCGGGTCGCGGAGGCGGGTCCGCCCGCGGTGGACGGTCACCTCGTCGTTGAGGTGCAAGTCGATGGCCTCCAGCAAGGCCTCGGCCTCCAGCGGCTGGCCGATCTCCTGGAGTTGTGCCTCGGTGGCGTCGTCGGGGACGTTGAACGCCCGCTGGGTGATGATCGGCCCCTGGTCGAGGTCGGTCGTCACGTAGTGGGACGTGACGCCGGCGATGCGGACGCCCTCCTCGATGGCCTGCATGTACGCCGACGCGCCGGGAAAGGCCGGGAGCAGGGAGGGGTGGACGTTGATGATGCGGTCCTCATACCGGAAGACCACGTCCGGGCTGAGGATGCGCATGTACCGCGCGAGGACGACCAGGTCGGCCTCGTACTCGGCGAGGATCTCGAGCAGTTCGCCCTCGTCGGGGGTGCCTTTCTCGTCGCCGATGTCGTGGAACGGGACGTCGTACTTCTCGGCGAGTGGCTGCAGGTCGGAGTGATTGCCGATCACGACCGAGACGTCGGCGCCCAGGTCGCCACTGGCCCACGCCTCGAAGATCGCTTCGAGGCAGTGCGATTCCTTGGTGACCAGGACGGCGATAGACTGGGTCTGGCGGTCGCTGGGAAAGCGGACCTGCACGTCGACCCCGAGTTCGTCGCCGAGGTCGTGGAGGTTCTCGCGGAGCGTCTCGTCCTTGCAGACCATCTCCGAGGTGTCGACGCGCATCGTCATGCGGAAGACGCCCTCGCGGACGGCCTGGTCCAGGTCCTCGATGTTGACGTTGCGCTCGAAGAGGACGGAAGTGATCTCGGCGATCAGCCCGGTGTCGTCGTCGCCGACGACGACGATCTCGGTCAGGTCGCGGGTCATCGCGACCACCGCTCCAAGCGACGCGAACGGTGCGAACAGCGCGAAGAGAGAGTCATCGTCACAGGGTTCGGTCTCCGCGGGTCAAAAGTATTCCCTTGCTGTCGAGGCGGCGGCCAGCGCGCCTTCTCGCAAGCGGCCGGATACTGACCGCTCGCGTCGTCACCGCGACGTCTCGGTGAGTGACACGACAGGTATCAATCGTGGATCGGGCACGCAGAGAGTTATAGGGGTGGAGGCAAAAGGCCAACCAGAGACGGCAATGACCGGACTGACCGTGCTGTGTGTCGACCCCGACGACGGCGAGCGCGAGCAAACAGTCGCGGCGCTCGCCGACGCGGACGACGTGACGGTCCTCTCGCGCGACACGCTCGCGGCCGCCGGGTCGGTACTGGCCGACACCGAAGTGGACTGTGTCGTCACCGAGTACGACCTCCCCGACGGCACCGGACTGGACCTCACCGCACGGTTGCGCGAACGCGCACCCGACACGCCCTGTATCCTCTTTACCAACGCCGATCCCGACCGGATCCGAACGGCCGACCACGAAGGGGTCGTCGTGGAGTACCTCCCGAAGGACATGCCCGGCGCGCGGGAGTCGCTGGTGCGACTGGTCGGGAACGTCGTCGCCCAGCGCACGCAGGTCGGCTACCCGCTGCCCCCCGAGGAGGACGAGCGCCTCGCCGCGCTCGAACAGTACAACCGACCGGGGATGGACGCGGTCGACGCGTTCGACCGACTGACGGCGCTCACGAAGTCACACTTCGGCGTCGACGTGGCCTTTGTCGGCCTCGTCGACGCACACGAGGAGCGCTTTCTCTCCTGTGCGGGCGCCGACTGGGAGACGCTCGAACGGGAGGACACCATGTGTACGCACACGATCCTCCAGGACGACGTGATGGTCGTCGAAGACACACACGAGGACGGCCGCTTCGCCGACAGCGACCGCCTCGACGAGTTGAACATCCGCGCCTACGCGGGCGTCCCGCTGGAGACGCCGCGCGGGACGGCCATCGGCGCCTACTGCATGACACACAGCGAGCCGCGTTCGTTTTCGGAGGCCGAACTCAACGACCTGCGACTGTTCGCCGAGGAAGCGATGGAACAGCTCGAACTCCGCCGGCAGTTGAACGAGTGCGAGGAGGCCGCCGAGAGCCACTCCGGACGGGATTCGGGCCCCACAGGGACAGACGGGAGTGGGTCACAGTGAGCATCCAGCGGCCGACCTACACGTTCGAGGGCCTTCCCATCGGAGACGTCGACAGCGGGACGAACGTGCTCGTGACCGGCCCGGCGCTGGGCGGGATCCGCGAACTCACGCTCCGCATGTTGCTCCACTCGTCCGAGCGCGAGGGGACGCTGTTCGTCACGGCCGACACCGACGGGCGAAAGACGCTCACGGACTACGAGGGACTGGGCGGTCGGCTCGATTTCGCCCGCGTCGGCGTCGTCGACTGCACCGAAGAGGGCGTCGACGACGAGGCACACAACGTCCACGCGGTCGGCTCGCCGGCGGACCTGACCGGGATCGGCATCGAGTTCTCCTCGCTGTACGAACGGCTCCACGCCAACGGCGCCGAACGGGTCCGCACCGGCGTCTACACGCTCTCGCCCTTTGTCGTCTACGCCCCCACGAAGGCCGTCTTCCGGTTCGTCCACACGCTCACCGGCCGCATCCGCACCGCCGATGGGCTCGGCGTCTGTGCCATCGACCCCGGCACCGTCGACGACCAGACGCTCTCTTCGATCGCCCAGGCGTTCGACGGCCAGGTCGAACTCCGCGAAGCGGACAGGGACTGCGCCGTCCGCGTCCGCGGACTGTCCGACCAGCCCGAGGGCTGGCAGGACGTCGACCTCGACGTCTGACCGGGCGGCGGCAGTCGCCCGTCGCGGCCGGTGGCGGCGGCGAGCCACAAGCGTTTTCTCCGGCGGTGACGGCCTGTCGAGTAATGACGGCATTCACCGCGGCAGTCGAAGTACGCCTCAAACACGGCGTACTCGACCCGGAGGCGGAGACGACCGCCCGCGCGCTCGAACGACTCGGCTTCGAACTCGAGGACCTGCGAGCGGCCGACCGCTACGAACTCGACCTGGAGGCCGAAGACGCCGACGAGGCTCGCGACCGCGCCGACGAGATGGCCGAGCGCCTGCTCGCCAACACGACCATCCACGACTACGAGGTCACCGTCGACCAACGATGACCGTCTCCGTCATCCAGTTCGGCGGCAGCAACTGCGACCGCGACACCGTCCAGGCGCTCGCCCACCTCGGCGTCGACGCCGCCCTCGTCTGGCACGAGGACGGCCTCCCCGCCGACACGACCGGCGTCGTCATCCCCGGCGGCTTCTCCTACGGCGACTACCTGCGCGCCGGCGCGATGGCCGCCCGCTCTCCCATCATGGACGACGTCCGCGCGGCCGCCGAAGACGGCACGCCCGTGCTCGGCATCTGCAACGGCGCCCAGATCGGCTGTGAGTCCTCGCTCACCCCCGGCGCGTTCACGACGAACGCGAGCGCGCGCTTCCAGTGCGAACACGTCCACTGCCGCGTCGAGAACGCCGACACGCCCTGGACCGCCGCCTACGACGAGGGCGAGGTGGTCGAACTCCCCATCGCCCACGGCGAGGGGCGCTACGAGGTCGACGACGACCGTCTCGACGAACTCGAGGCCGACGACCGGATCCTCTTCCGGTACTGCGACGAAGAGGGGAACGTCACCCCGGAGGCCAACCCGAACGGCTCGAAACACAGCGTCGCCGGCGTCACCGGCGAGTCGGCCCACGTCGCCGTCATGATGCCCCACCCCGAGCGGATCACCCTCCCCGACGTCGGTCCCACCGACGGGCAAGGCGTCCTCCGCGCGTTCGCCGACGCCGTCGAGGCGTAGCCGTTCTCTCCGGGTTTTCGACCGGTCCGGCTCTCGCGTCGAGAAGCAACGCTTAACCGCGCCGACTGGAAAGGAGGGGTATGCCCAAGTTCGAGCCCGCGGTCAACCGAGAACTCGAAAAGCAGATCTGCATGCGCTGTAACGCCCGCAACTCCGTCGAGGCCGACCGGTGTCGCAAGTGCGGCTACGGCAACCTCCGGCGCAAGAGCAAAGAGCGCCGCAACGCCTGAAGCGAACCGCGAGCGCCTTTCTCTCCGTTTCTTGTCGGCCCCGAGCGACAGCGGCGTCGCGTCAGAACGCGCACTGATCGGCCATCGCGGCCGAGAACACACCGCTCAGTCGTGATACGTCGGCGCCGCGTGCTCGACAGTAGTCGTCGCGAGCACCTCGAAGTCCGCCGTGTCGGGCACGACGTCGACCGCGATGCCTGCCGCGGCGGCCGTCTCGGCGGTCGGGTCGCCGATGGCGCCGACGACGGCGTCGTTCAGCCCCGCGACGGCGGCCTCGCGGACGCCCCGCTCCGTGGCGGCGTCGAGGAAGTGTTCGACGGTCAGCGACGAGGTAAAGAGGGCGACGTCCAGCTCGCCGGCCGCCGCGCGCTCGGCTGACTCGCCGGCGCCGTCGGGCCGTTCCAGCCGGTAGAGCACCGTCTCGTGGACGTACGCGCCGGCCGCGTTCAGTCCGTCAGTGAGCACGGCCGACCCGTGGTCGCTGCGGGCAACCTCGACGCGGGCGCCGGCCACATCGGCCTCGAGCGCGTCGACCAGCCCCGACGAGGAGTACTCGTCGGGCACCACGTCGACCGCGTAGCCGCGCTCTCGGAGCGCGTCAGCGGTCGTCTCGCCGATGGCACAGACGGTCGCGTCGTCCGCTGTCCACTCCGCGTGGTCGGCGCCGTCGGCGTCGTCGCCGGGTCCGCTCTTGCCACGCTCGCCGGCGACGATCTCGACGCCGGTCGTGCTCGTGAGGACGACGTAGTCGGCGTCCGTGCGGGGGAGCGCGCCCGTGGGGACGACTTCGAGCATCGGGTCGACGAGCGGGTCGGCCCCGAGGGCCTCGAGCAGGTCCGCGGCGGCCGCCCCCCGCCCGTCGTCCGGACGGAAGACCGCCGCCAGCATCCGCGGCTCCGCGTCGCTCACGTCTCGTCCACCTCGCCGGTCGCGTCGGCGGTCGGGCCGTCGTCGGTATCCGGAGCGTCCTCGCCGTACCCGCGCAGGAACGCGACCACGCGCTCGCGCTCCCCGGCCACGTCGCCGATCACGGTGATCGCGGGCGGTTCGATCCCGGCCTCGTCGCGCGCATCGACGATGGTGTCGAGCGTGCCGGTGGCGACCCGCTGGTCGGGCCAGGTCGCACGTTCGACGAGCGCGACGGGGGTGTCGGGAGCGAGGCCGGCCTCGCGGAGCGCGGCGGTGTAGTCGGGCAGTTTCCCGACGCCCATCAGGACGACGACGGTGCCGCCGGTCGCCGCGAGCGCTTCCCAGTCGACGGCCGACTCCTCTTTCGTGGGGTCCTCGTGACCGGTGACGAACGAAACCGAGGAGGCGTGGTCGCGATGCGTGACCGGGATCCCCGCGACCGCCGGCCCGCCGATGGCGGAGGTGACGCCCGGCACGACCTCGAAGGGGACGTCGTGGTCGGCGAGGTAGGCGGTCTCCTCGCCGCCGCGGCCGAAGACGAACGGGTCGCCGCCCTTGAGTCTGACCACGGACTTGCCCTCGCGAGCGAGTTCGACGAGGCGCTCGTTGGTCTCGGACTGGGGCGTGCGCTCGCCGCCGGCGCGCTTGCCCACGTCCTCCCGGCGCTCTTCGGGGATCAAGTCGATGATCTCCGGGCCGGGCAGTTTGTCGTGGAGCACCACGTCGGCCGATTCGAGGAGGTCTCTGGCCCTGACCGTCAGCAGGTCGGGGTCGCCGGGGCCGGAGCCGACGAGGTAGACGGTGCCCGCGGCGGGGTCGACCATCGCTACGCCCCTCCGTCGCTCCCGTCGGTGTCGGCCGCTCCGTCCGCACTGTCCTCGGGCCGCTCGGGCGAGGCGCCGCCGGGGTCGCCGTCCTCGGCCGCGCGGCGGGCCTCTTCGATCAGGTCCGCGGCGCCGTCGTCGGCCAGATCCGCGGCGAACTCGCGGGCGGCCCGCGGGTGGGTCTGGACGGGCAGGTCCCGCGTCTCGCGGACTTCTTCCTCGCCCTCGCGGTCAAGCACCCGGACGGTCGTGCGCACGACCGACCCCTTCAGGACGGCGTAGATCCCCACGGGCGCGATACAGCCCCCGCCGAGTTCGCCCAGGACCGTGCGCTCTGCGGTCACCTCGACGCGGGTCGGCGCGTAGTCGAGCACCTCGCGCAGGTCCCGCGCCAGTTCGCCGTCTTCGGCGGTCACCGCGAGCGCGCCCTGGCCCGGCGCCGGGACGAACCGGTCGGGACTGAGCTGTTCGTGTTCGACGTGGTGGAGCAGTCCGGCCCGCTCCAGTCCGGCCTCGGCGAGAACGATGGCGTCGTACTCGACGTCCGGGTCGCGTTCGAGCGCGCGCCGCTCGAGTTCGGAGAGGTCCTCGAACCACTCGTCGACGGTGCGGTCGTACTCGGAGTCGTCGTCCCCGTCGTCGCTCTCGTCCCCATCGCTGTCGCCGCCGCCCTCGTTTTCGTCCGCGTCGTCGAGGTGTTTGTACTCGGCCAGTTCCTCGACTTCCTCGTCGGCCTCGGCGACGACGCGGCGCTCGTGCTCGCGCAGCAGCGGCGGCGCGAGCAGTTTCTCGACGCGCGTGTCGACGTTCCCGCGCAGTCCCCGAACCTCGAGATCCGGTCGCTCGGCGAGCAGTTGCGCGCGCCGGCGGAGGCTGGAGGTGCCGACCGTGGCGCCCTCGGGGAGCCCGTCGAGGCTCGTCCCGTCGCGGGTGACCAGCACGTCCCGTGGCGGCCCGCGCTCGGGCACCCCCGCGACGACCAGATCCGCGGGCATCTCGGTGGGTACGTCCTTCAGCGAGTGGACGGCGGCGTCGAGGTCGCCCTCGAGCACCTCGTCGTCCAGCGCGCGGACGAACGCGCCGGTCTTGCCCAGCCGGTGGATCGCCTCGTCGGTGATCTGGTCGCCGGTCGTCTCGACCTCGACGAGTTCGACCTCGTAGCGGCGCTGTTCGAGGGCCTCTCGCACCGCGGCGGCCTGGCGCATGGCGAGCGCCGACCCCCGCGTCCCCAGTCGTATCGTCCGGCCGCGTGTACTCATTACCGGAAGGTGGTCCGTCGGAGCGTATAAGCCCACCACTTCCGGGCGCCTCGATCTGGAGAATTTATCAATCAGACGGCCGATCGGTCGCGCATGCCCGCCCTCCGCACACGGCTCGCAGTCGCGCTCGGCGCCTGGACCGGCGCGACCGCCGCACCGCTCGCGTCGCTCGCGCTCGTCGAGATGGCCGGAACGCCGTTCGTTCTGACCGCTGCGGCGACCGTCCTCGCGCTCTCCGTACTCGGTACCGGCTTCGCGTGGGTTGCCCTGGGGCGACTCGACGACCCCGCGGCCCGGTTCCGGGACGGTCCGCCGGCCGGCCTGTTGATCGCCGTTCCGGGGGCGGAACTCGTCGGGGCGATCGCCGTCGCGGCATTCGACGGAATCGCCGCGGCGCTCCCGTTCGCGCTCGGCGGTCTCGCCGGGGCGTGTCTCGGCTGGGGCGCAATGCGAATCGCCGACGACGCCGTCCTCCGCCGCAAGCGCGCCGCGACCGACCACGAGTTTACCTTCTCGGCCCGGAAGACACCGACGCCGCGCTGGCGGCGGGCCGTCGCCGTCGCTGCGCTGGCGGGCGCGGCGGTCTGGGCGGCCGCCGTCTGGTCGCTCACGCCGTGGGCCGCCGCCGCTCCCGCCGTCCTCGCGATCTCGGAGGCGTGGACGCTCGTCGAGGGCCGCGTCACGCGCCGTTACGAACTGACCGACGGCGGTCTGGTCACCCGCTTCGGGCACCTCCCGTGGGAGCACTTCGACGGCTTCGAACTCACCGCCGACGCGGTCGTCCTCCACGGCAACACCTGGCCCTTTGGCCGGGTCGAACTCGCACGCGACAGCGTCGACGACGTCGACGCGCTCGTGGATGCGCTGGCCCGTCACCTCCCGCGGACGACGGAGGGAGACGACCGCTCCGGTTCGGCGGTCGGCGGGCTGCGGGACGCGCTGGCTCTCTCGTGAGTACCGGGGTTCGTCCTCACCAGGGTTCGTCCTTCACGCCGATGGCGTAGGCGATGCCGTTCGTGACGACGTGGAGCAGCGGCGTCACGACGACGATTACGACGAGAACTTCGACCGAGACGTGGTCGCCGACCCAGCCCGGCGCGAAAAGCGCCGCGAGCGCGAGCGCGCCGACGACGAAATCCAGCTGGTCGAGTCCGGGGAAAGGGGCGCCGCGTTCGCGGCCGGAGCGGCGCTTGAGGAAGGAGGCGGCGATGTCGCCGCACATCGCGCCGAACGCGAGGCCGAGGGCCGCGGTGAGCGGGAAGCCGGGGAGCGTCGTCCCGACCAGATCGCTCACGTCGGGTGCGATGGCGTCGAGCGCGAGGGCGAGCGCGACGCCGGCGAGCGTCCCGGCGGCGGTCCCGCGCCAGGTCTTGCCGTCGCCGAGCAGTCGGCGGTCGCCCATCGTCCGCCCGCCGTCGATGGGGCGGCCGCCGCCGGCCAGCACCGCCGCGTTGTTCGGGACGTACGCCGGCAGCATCACCCACAGCGCCGTCGCCACGACCGACACCAGATCCATGTTCGCGCCGAGAATCGCCTGGGTCTTAACCGACCGGGATTCCGCTTCGAGTGAGAGCAGATGCGACTGCAGACGCCACCGCGACCACACTCGTCGTAGTGAGATGGAAGCCCTCGACGCGCTCGCGGTCGCTGCGTGGGATATCCGCGCTCTCCGCACCGCCCGCGCGGATACTGGCCCACGCAGCGACTGAACTGAACGCGACCCCGTCTCGCCCTTCCAGTCCGCCAGGGATCACTCTGGGGGGTAAGCGTTCGACCGTTCAACGTTCGGACGGCCGGTCCAACGGTAAACGGCGACCCAGCTTGTGCAACATGAGTTACCTGGTGGACTGAAAGGGCGAGGACCGCTCGCGCTCGTCTAGTCGCCTCCGGGACCCCTATCCGCGCGGGCGGTGCCGAGAGCGCGGATATGTCGCGGAGCGACCGCGAGCGGGCCGAGGGCTTTCGACTCTCAGGATCGAGTGCGGTTGCGGCGGCGTCTGCGGTCGAGACAAGAGTCGACGAGATGAGCACGCCAACTACTCACACACCGGCCGAAAACTTATGCTCGGCGTGGGGCTGGCTGGGTGTATGCCGGGTGCGCTGGTCAGCGACGGTGAGCGAGTGACACTCAGGACGGCCGAGAGCGAGGACGTACCCTTCGTCCAGCGGGCGGGCGCCAACCCCGAACTCCGGTACCCGCTCGGGACGCCGCTGCAGAACCGGGACGACTACGAGGACTGGGCCGACGGCGACGCCGACCGCCTGCTCGTCTGTCTGGAGGACGGCCCGCGACCCGGTCGCCCCGAGGACGGCGACGACGTCGATCGGATCGGCGTCGTCTCCGTGGAAGACGCCGACTGGCGCCGGCCGGAACTGGGCTACTGGCTGGTCCCCGAGGTTCACGGCGAGGGCTACGGCGGCGAAGCCGTCGCGCTGGCGATCGACTACGTCTTCCGCACCTACGACCACCCCGCCGTGGGCGCGGTCGCCTACGACTTCAACGACGCCTCTCGGGGGTTGCTCGAATCGCTCGGCTTCGAAGAGGAGGGGCGAGTCCGCCGCGACCGGTTCATCGACGGCGAGTACGTCGATACAGTGGTCTACGGTCTGTTGCGGGAGGAGTGGCGCGACGGAAAGAGAGACTGAGCGAGGGGCGGTCCATTCGACTCGAAACGGCGGTGGGTCCGGGAACGAGTCAAGGACCGCGACTACGGGTTGGCGGCCGCGACTACGAGTTGGCGGCCGCGACCGCGACTACAGGTCCGCGACGTCTTCGATGGCGTCGGTGAGTTCCCTGATGCTCTCCAGGTCGTGTTCGCCCATGTGGCCGATGCGGAAGGTCTGCTCGCCGAGCTGGGAGCCGTAGCCGTTCGAGAAGACGAAGTCGTACTCCTCGGACACTTCCTCGATGGTCGCGGCCACGTCGATGTCCTGCGTGTTCTCGATGCAGGAGACCGTCTGGGAGCGATACCCCTCCTCGGCGAAGAGATCGAAGTGCTCCCGGGCCCAGTCGTGGACGTACTCGGTCATCTCCTGATGGCGCTGGTCGCGCGCCCGATGACCTTCCTCGAGCATGTACTTCATCTGCTTGCGGTAGGCGAGCATCACGGGAATGGCGGGCGTCGAGTGGGTCTGGCCCTTCCGGTCGTAGTAGTCGAGACAGCGCTGGAAGCCGCCGTACCAGGACGCCTCGTCTTTGGCGAGTTCGCGCTCGTAGGCCTCGTCGCTGACGACACAGACCGCCAGCCCCGGCGGCATCGCGAACGCCTTCTGGGTCGAGGCGAAGATGACGTCGATGTTGTGCTCGTCGATGTCGACGTAGTCGCCGCCCAGCGCGGAGACGGCGTCGACGACGAAGTACGTGTCCGGGTACTCCGCGACGACGTCGCCGATCTCCTCGATCGGGTTGCGCACGCCCGTCGAGGACTCGTTCATCACCGTCGCGACCGCATCGTACTCGTTGTCGCTGGCCTCGATGGCCTCGCGGATGTCTTCGGGTTTGATCGCCTCGCCCCACTCGTACTCGAGGCGGTCGACGTCCTTGCCGAGGCGCTCGGCGACGTTGGCGTGGCGCTCGCTGAAACTGCCGCAGGTCGGGACGAGGATATTCTCGTCGACGAGGTTGAGCGTCGAGGCCTCCCAGAACTCGGTGCCGGAGGCGGTGAGGATGATGACCTCGTTGTCGGTGCCCAGGAACTCTTTGGTGTCCTCGACGATGGTGGTGTAGAGATCGGTCATGCGGTCCATGCGGTGGCCGAACATCGGCTGGGCCATCTCGTCGATGACGTCCTCGCGCACCTCTGTCGGACCGGGGATGTACAGTTTCTTGTCGGGGTAGTCGCCGGTGTATTCGCGTTTTTCGGTCACGGGAGCCCACCTTGGGTGTGCGTGGTACTCCACCCCCTGCCGGCATGGTAGTTTTGATACGCGCGCGGCGGGGTTTCGGACGGGCGCGGACGCGCCGCGCTCTCGATGAGGCCACGCCTGATTTCCGGCTGATACTTTTATTACCGTGTTCGACGAGTAGTGGACATGGTCGTGGCACAGAGTGGCACACTCGAACCGGGGGCGCTCGTCGGCGGCGTACTCCTCGTGCTGGCCGGGCTCTGGGTCGGCCGGATCGCGGTCCGGAGTCTCGGGCGACTGGTGACGATGGTCGGGACGGAGACGCGGGCCGTCGAGGCGGTCGAACCGGGCACGGTAGAGGTCGAGGGGACCGTCGCGCCCGCGGGTGGAGAGGTTGAAAGCGGTCTAGAGGACGAGACGGCAGTGATCGTCGAGCACAGGACACAGACCGAACAGCGCCAGCAGTACGCAAACGAGCAGTCGAACTCGCTCCCGCGAATCCCGCTGCCCCAGCAGCTCACGCCGAACGCGCTGAACAGCGTGTCGGCCGTGCCGTTCTACGTCGAGGACGACACCGGACGCGTGCTCGTCGACGGCGCGCGCGCCGACACGAGCCTCGACGCCGACGCCAAAGACAGGGAGCGCGTCGGTCACCAGCGGCGGGAGTACTCCGTCGAGGGGCGACTCGAACCCGGCGACGACGTGTACGTCCTCGGGCAGGCCATCCCCGCCGAGGAGTACACGCCGCCGAAACGAGACGGACTCCTCACGAAACTCCTCTCCCTGTTCGGAGTCTCCCCCACGCAGGTCCCCGCCTCGGAGGCCATAGACGGGGAGGACCTGGTCATCACTCGCGACGGGGAGAACGCGGAGTTTCTTGTCTCGGACACCGCGGAGTGGCGCGGCTGGATCCGACAGGTCGCGATGGCGGTACTGTGGACCGTCATCGCCCTCGCGCTCGTCGGCGGCGGCGTCTACTTCGTGCTGACTGGCGCGGGCGTCGACGTGGCCGGCGCGCTGGGGCTGTGAGCCGTCACGACGGGTCACTCCACGCCGAAGGTCCCGATCGCGTAGCCGGTTCCGGCGACGAGACCCGCGAAGAAGACGAACGGGACGAGCACGACGAGGGCGGCGACGATAGAGTTGCCGTCCATCGCGGTGCCGACGCTGGCGCCGATCCCGGCGATCACGAGGACGGCCGCGAGGCCGAACGCGCCGTCGCGGACCGCGTCGAAGACCGTCCGCCGCCGCGCGAGGTAGGCCGTCGAGCCCAGCCAGGCGACGAACGCCAGCAGGACGCCCGTCCCGCCGAAGGCGATGCCGAAGACGAACAGCGAGATGAGACCGATGACGATGCCGGCGCCGATGCCGACCACGACCGTCAGCGAGTTGTCCAGCAGGCCGTCGGGGTCCAGGAGCCCACCGCTATCGTCGGCGGTGCCCGCTTCCGCACCGCGGCTCGCTGTCGAACCACCGCCCGCACCGCCGCTCGCCGTCGATCCGTCATCCGAACCGCCGCTCGCCGTCGATCCTGTGTTGGCCGTCACGCTCGCTGTCGCTCCCGCGTCCGTGTCCCCGCCGACGGTCCCGCCCCGCTCGTTCTCGACCGTGGCGGCCGTGGACTCGACCTCGGGCGACTCGTCGGTCGTCCCGTCGATGGCGTCGGTGATCGAATCGAGCAGGCCGCCCCCGTCCTCTTCGACGCCGTCGGCGAAGTCGAACTCCGCCCCGCAGTGCATGCAGTAAGAGGCGTTCGTCCCGACCGGTTCGCCACACTCCGGACAGGACGGGTCGGCGTCGTCGATGCTCATTGCCACCACGTCTCGTCCAGTCGACAATAAATCTACGTCCCCGGGGTGTCGCTGTGCGCTGGTGTGTCACTCGCTCTCGACCGGCGACAACGGTTTTCACGCCTCGGCCACGCACGCCCGGTATGGAGTTCGTCACGCCGCCCGCGATGGAACCGGGCGACCGGGTCGCCGTCGTCGCGCCGTCTTCCGGCGGCGCCCGCGAGGCGCCCCACGTCCTCGAGCGCGCGCTGGAGCGACTGCGCGACGTGTTCGGCCTCGACCCGGTCGTGTACCCGACCGCCAGACAGTCGAACGACTTCCTGGGCGCGAGCCCGCGAGCGCGGGCCGCCGACCTCCACGCCGCGTTTCGCGACCCCGACATCTCGGGAATCTTCGCCACGATCGGCGGCGCCGACCAGTTGCGCGTCCTCCGGCACTTCGACCCGGCGGTCGCGCGCGAGCACCCCACGCGATTTTTCGGCATGAGCGACAACACGAACCTGAACCTCGCGCTCTGGAACGCCGGCGTCGTCTCCTACAACGGCGCGCAACTCCTGAACGAACTCGGCGTCTCCGGCACGCTCCCCGCCTACACCGAGCGCTACTGCCGGCGAGCCTTCTTCGAGGCGTCGCTCGGTGCGGTCGAAGCGAGCGAGGCGTGGACCGACGACACGACGGGGTTCTGGGCGGACCCCTCGCTGGCCGCGGTCGAGCCCGAGTACCAGGCAAACGAAGGGCTGCGCTGGCGCGGCGGCGACGAGGCCGTCTCCGGTCGAGTGTGGGGCGGCTGTCGAGCCATCGTCGAGTGGCACCTCGCCGCCGACCGGTATCTGCCCGCGCCGGAGGCGCTGGACGGTGCCGTGCTGGCCCTCGAGACGGCCGAGGATCTTCCGTCCGCCGACGAGGTGGGCGGGACGCTCATGTGTCTCGGCGAGCGCGGCCTGCTGGAACGGTTCGGGGCCGTGCTCGTGGGGCGAGTGCCCGGCCGGAGTTTCCGCGAGGACCCGCCCGCCGAGGCGCGAGCAGCCTACCGCGAGCGGGTCCGCGAGGCGGTCGTCGAGCAGGTCGAGCGGTACAACCCCGACGCGCCCGTCGTCCTCGGGCTCGACTGGGGCCACACGAACCCCGTGGCGCCGCTGCCCGTCGGCGCCGCGGTGACCGTCGACCCCGAGGCCGAGTCGCTCGCCTTCGGGTGACCGTGGGACCGGGATGGGGCACCCCTCGCCCAGCGCCTGCTCGCCCAGCGCCTGCTCGCCCAGCGCGTCCTCGACCACGCCGTCCACGTCGAGACCGCCAGGCGGGTTCTCGCTCGTCTCACGACCGCTCGGTTCGTCCCCGTCCGGTCGGGCACGGCCCCCGCCCGCGCCGGCGGAACGTCGGCCGGAAGCGCACCTCGCGACAGGTCACGTCGACGGTCCCGATCCGGGCCGTGGCGCCGTTCTCTCGATTGATACTGGCGATAGAAGGGACTAAACGATCGAGTTCTAAGGGGGGAGTAATGGATCCTCGCTCGTACCGGGAGCGGCTGTACGAGGCGTTCTCGGGGTCGGACGCCGACGCCGGGGACCGGATAGCGGCGGGGATCGACGTGGCGGCCTCGCATCTGGACCTGCCGATCGGCTTTCTCACCGAGATAGAGGACGGCACCCAGCGGATCGTGCAGGCGACGGGGGATCACGAGCTGATCCGGGCGGGCGAGAGCTGCCCGCTCGACGACGCGTACTGCCGGGAGACCGTCGAGCGCGAGAGCCCGCTGGCCGTCGAGCGCGCGAGCGCGTCGGCCGACGTGGCCGACCGCGCGTTCGAGACGTTCGGCCTGGAGACGTACGTCGGCGCCATCGTCCGCGTCGACGGCGAGGTGTACGGCACGGTCTGTTTCGCGGACACCGACGAGCGCGACGAATCATTCACCGAGGCCGAGACGATGTTCGTCGAGTTGCTCGCCAGGCTGGTCGGCGAGGCGCTCGAACGCCGCGAACGCGAGCGAGAGCGAGAGCGGCGCACCGAACAGCTCCGCACAGAGAAACGCCGCTTCGAGGGCATCGCCGAGGCGAGTTCCGACATCATCTTCCGGGTCGACCGCGACGGCGCCTTCTCGTACGTCTCGGCCGCGGTCGAACGCGTCCTCGGGTACGAGCCCGAAACGCTCGTGGGCGCTCCGTTCACCGAGTTCCTCGCCGACGAGGCGGTCGCGGACGCGATGAGCGCCTACGCGGACGTGCTGGACGGCGAGGCGCTCGAGGCGGTCGAACTGGCGTTTCGCGCCGCGGACGACGTCTCGGCGGACGGCGGGATGGCCACCGACGCGACCGGGAGCATGGCCGCGAGCGCGGGCGGGCAGGCGGTCGGCGCCGGCGGAAGCGACGGCAACACGGTCACGCTGGAGGTGAACGCGACGCCGATCACCGACGACGGCGAGGTCGTCGGCGTCCAGGGCGTCGGGCGCGACGTGACCGCGCGCCAGGAGCGGACCGCGGAACTGCGGCTCAAGAACCGCGCGATCGACGAGGCCGATATCGGGATCACCATCGCCGACGCGACCCGCCCGGACAACCCCATCGCCTACGCCAACGAGGGGTTCGAACGACTCACTGGCTACGACCGGGCGACCATCGTCGAGCGCAACTGCCGGATCCTCCAGGGCGAGGGGACCGACCCGGACGCGGTCGCCGAACTCCGCGCGGGCGTCGAGGCCGCCGAGCCGACGACCGTCGACCTGATCAACTACCGGGCCGACGGGACGCCCTTCTGGAACCAGGTCCGGATCAGTCCGATCACCGACGACGCGGGCGAGGTGACGCAGTTTCTGGGGTTCCAGTCGGACGTGACCGAACGCAAGCGGACCGCACAACTGGTCCGCCTGCTCAACAGGGTCTTCCGGCACAACCTCCGCAACGAGATGAACACGGTCGCGGGCTGGGGCGGCCACCTGGCCGAGGGACGCGTCGACGACCCGGCGGCCGCGGGCGAGCGCGTCGCGGCCGCCGCCGACAGAGTGGCCGCGCTGAGCGAGCGCGCTCGCGAACTGGAGCGCTACGCCCGCCGCGACCGCGACCCCGCTCGCCTCGACCCCGCCGCGACGCTCGACGCGCTCGCCGAGCGCTTCCGCGACGAGTACCCCGCGGCGACCGTCGAGGCGCGCGTGGCGACCGACCGCGGGATCTGCGCCGGGACCGAACTCGAGCGCGCCCTCGGCGAACTCGTCGAGAACGCGCTGAAACACCACGGGGACGAGGCCCCGCACGTCGAACTCGCCGCCGAAGACGACGGCGAGTGGGTCGAGATCACGGTCACCGACGACGGCCCCGGTATCGACGAGATGGAGGCTGCCGTCATCGCCGCCGGCGAGGAAACCGCGCTCGAACACAGTTCCGGCCTGGGGCTCTGGCTGGTCAACTGGATCGCCACCCGTTACGGCGGGTCCTGTCAGATCGAGGCCCGCCCCGACGGCGCCGGCACCGTCGCGACGCTCCGCCTGCCCGCCATCGCCGCCGACGAGGCCGTCGACGAGGTGGCGCGCCGCCCGACCGTCCTGTTTCGGTGACCCCGCGCCCGTGTTCCGAACCGCGGCGCCCGTGTTCCGGACCGCGGCCCCCGTGCTAACCATCCCGCAGGCCCCCGTGCCAACCATCCCGCAGGCCTCCGTGCCAACCATCATCACAGAAATTCTTGCCGTAACTCGTGGTTATAGAAGTCTAGAGATATATGCACATCACACATGACCGATCCGTACGGGTTCGGGACGCGCTGTGTCCACGCGGGCCAGGAAGCGCCCGACGCGGGGACAGGGGCGCGCGCCCCGCCCATCTATCAGACCACGAGCTACGTCTTCGAGGACGCCGACCACGCGGCGGACCTCTATGCCCTCGACGCCGAAGGCGACGTCTACTCCCGGTTCGACAACCCGACCGTGACGATGCTCGAAAACCGGCTCGCATCCCTCGAAAACGGCACCGCGGCCGTCGCCACCGGCTCCGGCATGGCCGCGCTCGACGCCGGCACCTCCCTCCTCGCCAGCGCCGGCGACAACGTCGTTTCGGCCTCCTCTATCTACGGCGGGACCCACTCCTATCTCTCGAACATGGCCAGTCGCCGCGGCGTCGAGGCCCGCTTCGTCGACACGCTCGTCCCTGACGCGTACGCCGCGGCCATCGACGAGGACACCGCCTACGTCCACTACGAGACCATCGGCAACCCCTCGCTCGTGGTCCCGCCGATGGAGGAAATCGCCGCAGTCGCCCACGACCGGGGCGTCCCCGTCTTCGTCGACAACACCTTCGGCACGCCCGCGCTCTGTAACCCGCTCGACCACGGCGCCGACGTGGTCTGGGAGTCGACGACGAAGTGGATCCACGGCTCCGGCACGACGGTCGGGGGCGTCCTCGTCGACGGCGGCTCCTTCCCCTGGGGCGACTACCCCGAGAAGTTCCCCGAACTCGGCGCGCCCAACGCCGCCTTCGACGGCGTGACCTTCGCCGACCGCTTCGGCGAGCGCGCCTTCGCAGTCGCCGCCCGCCAGCGCGCGGTCCGCTCGCTCGGCGACGGCCAGAAACCGTTCGACGCCTGGACGACGCTCCAGGGCACCGAGACCCTCTCGTTGCGGATGGAGCGCCACTGCGACAACGCCGCGACCGTCGCCGACCACCTCGCCGACCACCCCGGCGTCGCGTGGGTCACCTACCCCGGGCTGGACTCCCACGAGACCCACGACCTGGCCGCGGAGTACCTCGACGGCGGGTTCGGCGGGATGGTCGCGTTCGGTCTCGACGGAGGGTTCGAGGCGGGTAAGCGCTTCTGCGAGGCGACCGACCTCGCGCAGTTCCTCGCCAACATCGGCGACGCGAAGACGCTCGTCATCCACCCCGCGAGCACCACCCACGCGCAACTCTCCGCCGAGGAACAGCGCGCCAGTGGCGTGACGCCGGACCTGATCCGACTCTCCGTGGGCATCGAGGACGCCCCCGATATCCTCGCGGACATCGACCGGGCCATCGAAGAAGCCAACGCGGCCGCGGACGGATCGGCGGGCGCTGACGGATCGGTGGGGAAGGGGGGCGAGTAGATGGAGGTCGAACGCGATACGGTCTCGCTGGGCGCCTTCGAGTTCGAGTGCGGCCGCTCGATCCCCGAGTTAGAGGTGGCCTACGAGGCCTACGGCGAGTTCACGGGCGACAACGCGGTGCTCGTCTGTCACGCGCTGACCGGGAGCGCCCACGTCGCCGGCCGCCACCCCGACGACCACACCGACGGCCAGGCCCGCGCCTGGTGGGATTCGATCGTCGGCCCCGGCAAGGCCATCGACACCCGCGAGTACTACGTCGTCTGTGCGAACGTCCCCGGCTCGTGTTACGGAACGACCGGCCCGGCGAGCGTCAACCCCGAGACCGGCGAGTACTACGGCACGGACTTCCCGGCGGTCACCGTGGCGGACTGGACCGAGGCCCAGCGCGAACTGCTGGACGCACTCGGCGTCCCGCACCTCCACGCCGTCGTCGGCGGGAGCGTCGGCGGGATGAACGTCCTCGAGTGGGCCAAGCGCCACCCCGACCACGTCGAGCGGATCGTCCCCATCGCCGCGGCCGCGCGCCTTGACCCGCAGTGTCTCGCGCTCGACGCCATCGCCCGCCGGGCGATCACCACCGACGACGACTGGCAGGGCGGGGACTACTACGGCGACCCGGACGGCGGCTCCGACGGCGACAGCAGCTCCGGCGACGCCGACAGCGAGGGCACCCACCCCGACGACGGCCTCGCACTCGCCCGGCAGATCGGCCACGTGATGTACCTCTCGAAGGCGTCGATGGAACAGAAGTTCGGCCGTCGAGCGGCCGGTCGCGACGCCGCGCGGACGTTCCCGACCGACCCCGCAGCCGGCTTCTTC
>Ga0207755_100102_pt1 | contig 65722 bp, 75 predicted proteins | sample A23P2SouthBayCA_FD_187734 | JGI IMG/M metagenome (GOLD analysis project Ga0207755, IMG submission 187734) | Aerobic enrichment media microbial communities from Bioluminiscent Bay, La Parguera, Puerto Rico - A23 P2 (SPAdes) | ecosystem: Environmental > Aquatic > Marine > Unclassified ...
CGCGGCCCCGATACTAGTCCTGACCGGCTTCGTCGGCGGGCTCTGTATCGCAGCCGGGACCTGGGCGCTCCGTAGCGATACCCACGACCGCATCGCCGGCGGCAGCGTCGCCGTCGTCATCGGCGCGGGCGTGTTCTGTGGAACCGCGCTGCTGGCGACTGACTACTGGTCGCTCGTCGTGGCGCTCGGGTTCCCGCTGGCTGCGACGTTCGTGGTCATCGACGCGAGTAGCGGGCTGGTGCCGCCGACTGACGAGACGGACGAGCTCTCGGCAATGCTCGACGAGAGTTTCGTGGTACTGGTGGTCGGCATCTGCGTCACAATCGTCTGTGCCGTCGCCGCTGCCGTCAGGCTGCCCTGGGTGCTCGTTCGCGTCGGCGGGGGCTTCTCGGTCCATCCGCTCGTGGGCTTCGTGACGCTACAGGCCGGAGTCCTCCTCGCCCTGTTGTTGCTGGACAAAACCACGAAGACGCTGGAGTCGTGGATTCCGGCACCCACAGCGACGACCGAGCGGGCGCTCGGGCGGCTGGACTTGCTGGGGACGAGCTGGTGGGACATCGACCCCTACGTCAAAGCCGCCGTGGGCCTGCAGTTGCTCGTGGCGTTTGTCCCGACGGCACAGCGGCTGTTCGACCGCTTCCTCGACAGCCTCCCGGTGCTCGGCCCGGCCTTTCGGGTTGCCCTTAGCGGCCCGCTCCATCTCCCCCTTGCGGCCGGACTCCTTGCGTTACTGAGTATCCTCGCCATCGAACACCTCCGGCAGTGGCTGCTCCAGTGGCTCGGGGACGACCCCGGACGGTCACTGGCACGGCAGGCCGGCAGTATCGTGGCCCCTATCGTACTGTTGCTTGGCGCGCTGGTCCTTACAGCCGCTGGCGTGACCCGGCGAGTAGCGCCTACGTACGCTGGAGGCGGTCACTACGGCTCGGCGACCGTGCTCCTCCTCGGCGTCCTGATTTCGGTCGTCGCCCTTCGCGGACTCATCACGGTGCTGACCGAACTAGTCGGTGCGGAGTTCCTGTCCCGGCGTGTGGCGGGATTCGCGGCCGGAAGCGGGCTCCTGTTTGTCATGACGCTGCTCGGCGCGGAGCGCGGACTCGCACCGATACTCGTCCTCGTCGGGAGCGCGGCGGCACTGCTGGTCTGGGACGCCGGCGCGCACGCCAGCAGTATCGGCCACCAGTTGGGCCGGGACGCCGAAACGACGGACAGCGAGTTCGTCCACGTTACCGGAACTGCGGCCGTCCTCGCCGGAGCTATCCTGCTCGTGATGCTCGTCAGGTACGTGCTCATCCCGATCACGGTTCCGACCACGTCGACCGGGCTCTCGTTCAGTTCAGTGGTCGCGCTTGGACTGGTCCTGCTGGCGATAGCCGCCTTCACCCTCGCACTGAACGCACACGACGGGGGACCACACACAAGCAGTGACAGGAGCGGCAAGCGGAGCGACCCTGCCAATGACGGCGACTAACCCCCGCCGGAGAGACAGGGGCTTTTACCCCCGCACCGCGAACCGGCAGGTATGCTGACCGGAGTCAACGTCGTCCTGGGGGTGTCAGGGTCTATCGCGGCCGTCAAGACGGTGGAGCTCGCACACGAACTCCGACGACAGGGGGCGTCCGTTCGGGCCGTGATGACCGACAGCGCGACGGGCATCATCCACCCGTGGGCACTTGAGTTCGCGACAGACAACGAGGTGGTCACCGAAATCACGGGCAGTGTCGAACACGTCGACCTCTGCGGACGGTCGGGCTGGGGAGACGTGCTCCTGCTCGCGCCGGCGACGGCAAACACCGTCGGGAAGGTTGCCGGAGCCATCGACGACACGCCCGTGACGACGTGTGCGACGACCGCCCTCGGTGCCGACGTGCCGGTCGTCGTCGCGCCGGCGATGCACGAACCGATGTACGACCACCCCGGCGTGCTGGACGCCATCGACCGCGTCGAGTCCTGGGGCGTCGAGTTCGTGGACCCGCGAATCGAAGAGGGAAAGGCCAAGATCGCGACCGAGGAGGCCATCGTCGCGGCGACCGCACGGGCCGCGGGCGACCGGCCGCTGGCCGACGAGCACGTCGTCGTGACCGCGGGCGCGACCACGGAATCAGTCGACCCCGTGCGGACGCTCTCGAACCGCTCCTCGGGGCGGACCGGACGGGCAGTCGCGCGGGCGTGCTACGTCCGCGGGGCCGACGTGACGCTGGTCCACGACGGGCCAGACGTGCCGTACGCCACCGTCGAGCCGGTCGAATCCGCCGCAGAGATGACCGACGCTGTCCGTCGGATCGCGGGTTCGGCCGACGCGCTGGTCTCGGCGGCCGCCATCTCCGACTACACCGTTGAACAAGCACCCGAAAAGATCAAGAGCGGGCAGGAGGGGCTGACCCTGAGGCTCGAACCGACGCCGAAGCTCATTGACACCGTCCGGTCGGACCATCCGGACCTCCCCATCGTCGGCTTCAAGGTCGAAACCGAGGGCGACGACGAGACGCTGATCGAGCGCGCCCGCGAGATCCGCGAACGGGCCGAACTGGCGTTCGTGGTCGCTAACGACGCGAGCGTGATGGGTGCCGACGAGACGCGCGCCCTGCTCGTCGGCGCAGACTCCGCCACGGAGTACGCCGGGGACAAGCAGGGACTCGGCGCTCGTGTCGCCGACAAACTCGGTGACCATCTGTCCAGTCGTGACTGAGCGGGTATCTGATTACGAAATAGTTTTGCGTGTTCCGTTGTTCCGGTCCGATAACGACAGTACTGCCCGACGAACCGCCTATTTGGAGTTTCTAAACAGAGACTGTGACTGTACCACCACCCCGTCGCCTGCTCGTGCCAGTAGCCGATTCAGTGACGGTCCGGAACACCGTCGCCTACGCCGTTGAACAGGCCGAATCGGCGGCCAGAGAGGAGCAGCAACAGGTGTCGCTGCACCTCGTCGCCGTCGCAAGCACTCGCGCCGTCGACCCGGACGCCCAGTCTGAACTCGGCCAGGCGAAGGACCTGCTCGACCGCATCGAGGTCTGGCTCGACGAAGATCTGGGTGCTGACCCGCCGTCGAACCTCGACGTGGAGTTGGGCGTCATCGGTGCCGACCGCTACCTGTTCAGTCCCGGCGATTATGCCGACGTGATACTGGCCTACGCCGACGAACACAGTATCGATCGTGTCGTCCTCGATCCGGAGTTCAACCCGGGTGGCACGGCACCGATGCTCCGGCCGCTCGAAGTCGAACTCGTCCGGGGCGATATCGAAGTCGAAACCGCACCCGTCGAACGGCCGGCACGGTCGACCGCGCTCGCTCGCGCCGCGACGCTCCCGAAGTATCTCACCATTTTCGGGGCGTCATACCTGTTTTATCTGCTGTTGAGTTCGTACAAGCCGCTGGATTTCCTCACCGGCGCGATAACCGCGACCATCGTCACTGCATTGCTTGCACCCATCGCGTTCAGTCGCCAGCCGTCGCTGACACGGGTTCCGGGACAGCTCGCCCGGATGGCGATTTACGTCCCGTACCTCCTCAAGGAGATCGCCGTCGCGAACCTCGAAATCGCCTACGTCGTCTTGCACCCGTCGCTGCCGATCGACCCGGAGATGGTCGAACTGGAGGCGGCCATCTGGGGTGACGGGCCAGTGACGACTCTGGCAAACAGTATTACGCTGACGCCCGGGACGCTCACTGTTAGCGTCTCCGAGCAAGCGTTCGACATCCACTCGCTCACCGGTAGTGCGCGCGAGGATCTGTTCGACGGCGGGCTCGAACGGGCCGTCCGGTTCGTCTTCTACGGCCGGGAGGCGGCAGCGATCCCCTCGCCGCGCGAGCGCGGGCAGGGGGACGACGACGGCACACTCGAGAGCGATATCGGCGACCCGGAGGTGGCCGACGATGATTGAGTTCGAGGCGGCGCTGCTGGCAATCGCCAGCGCGTTCGTCCTGTTCGCTATCGTGGCGCTGTACCGCGTGTTCGCGGGACCGACGGACCACGATAGGGTCATCGCGGTCAACGTGATGGGGACGAACACCGTCATCGCTATCGCGCTCGTCTCCGGCGCGCTCGATAAGCCGCTGTTCCTGGACATCGCGCTCGTGTACGCCCTGCTGAACTTCCTGCTATCGATAGCGTTCTCGAAGTTCAACGTCGAACACGGGGGTGTGCTATGACGCCGCTGGAGTGGGGTATCGTCGCGCTCGCACTGACCGGTGCGTTCTTCGCTGGCGTCGCCTCGATCGGCATCGTCAGGCTTCCCGACGTGTACACTCGAACACACGCGGCATCGAAAAGCGATACGCTGGGGGCCGTCCTCGCTATCGGGGCGGCCGCATTCGCGATTCAGACAGACCTCGCGACGATCAAGGCTGTCTTCCTGCTGTTGTTTATGTTCTTGACGAACCCGACCGCCGCCCACGCCATCGCTCGGGCGGCACAGGACCAGGGTATCGAGCCGTGGACTGCCGGCGATGAGGAGGGCGAGTCATGACGCTCTCGGTCATCGAGGGAGTGTTGCTGGTGTTCGTGCTGTGCTGTGCTATCGGCGCGGCAGTGCTCCGTGACGTGCTGGCGTCGCTGATGGCGTTTGCCGCCTACAGCCTCGGCATCTCCATTATCTGGGTGATGCTGGAGGCCCCTGACGTGGGCCTGACCGAAGCGGCTGTCGGGGCCGGCATCATGACGATCCTGTTCATCCTGGCGCTGGCAAACACCGTTCGGCCACAGGAGAACGGACTGTTCGAGTCGATCAGCGTCCGGACCGTTGTCCTGGTCGGCGCGTTCGTCGTCGTCATGACCGCGACGGTCCCGTCGCTGCCGGCCGTCGGAGCGGAGGGCGCGGCAAACCCCGTCGTCAGCGGCGAGGTAACGCAGTACTACATCGAGAACGCGTACGCGGACACGGAGGTCCACAACGCGGTAACGGCCGTGCTCGCGGCCTACCGCGGGTTCGACACGCTGGGTGAGGCGGTCGTGGTCTTCTCGGCCGGCATCGCGGCGCTGACCGTTCTCAGGCAGGAGGTGTTCGCATGAGTAGCGACGAGCGAACCGGGCTCTACGTCGAGAGCACGATCATCATGACGACAGTCCGCGTCGTGTCACCGTTCGTCCTCACCTTCGCCCTGTTCGTGATGTTCCACGGGGCGAACTCCCCCGGGGGCGGTTTCCAGGGCGGGGTCATCGCCGGGTCGGTCGTGATGATGCTCGCCTTCGCCTACGGCATCGACGCGGCCCGGGAGTGGCTCGACGTCCGCGTCGTCGCCGCCCTCGCCTCCGGCGGCGTGCTCACGTTCGCGGCAATCGGCCTGGGAACGATTCTCCTGGGCGGGAACTTCCTCGAGTACCACCTGTACGAACAGTTCATCTCACACGCGACTGCCTACGGCATCGAACTCGTCGAGCTGGGCATCGGTGGCATCGTCGCTAGCGTCGCCATCGGCCTCTTTTTCCTGCTCGCGTCCGGGTTCGGCCATGCCGTCGACGCACCGGAGGATGAGAGCTAATGCTGGAACTGCTGAACTCACACTACAACTACTTCGCGGTGATGCTCCTGCTGGGTATCGGCCTATACATGCTCATCGAGTCCCAGAACCTCGTGAAGAAGGTCATCGGAATGAACATTTTCCAGACGGGCATCTTCCTGTTTTTCATCACGCTCGCGTTCCGGGCCGGCGGAAACCCGCCGATAATCGAGGAGGGCGGTGGCCCCTATGTCAGCCCGCTTCCGCACGTCCTCATCCTGACCGCTATCGTCGTCGGGGTGAGTCTGACCGCCGTGGCGCTGGCGCTCATCATTCGTATCTACACGGAGTACGGGACGCTGGACGAAGATAAACTCAAACAGCTCTACTATGATTGAACAACTCCCTGTGTTGCTGGTGGTCCTGCCGATTATCGGCGGCGCGGTGCCGCTGGTCGCCAGCCTCGTGAGCGACCGGGCCGGGTGGCCCGTCGCGACGCTGACGCTCATCGGCCAGGGCGGCCTGGCCGGCCTGCTGGCGTGGACCGTCGGCACGAGCGGCACCGTCTCCTACGCGGTCGGCGGCTTCGCCGCCCCGTACGGCATCGAACTCGTCGTCGACGGGCTCTCGGGGGCCGTCGCCCTGCTCGTGGCCGTCGTGTCCCTGGGTGTGCTCGCGTACGCCCGGCAGGCCGGCCCGCACTCGAACGCCTTCTATGGCCTGTACCTGCTGCTAGTCGCCGGCCTGACGGGTATGACCGTCACCGGCGACGTGTTCAATCTCTACGTGTTCCTCGAAATCACGGGGCTTGCGGCGTACGGTCTCGTGGCGAGTGGCCGGGACGCAAGCGCCGCCGTCGCGGCGCTGAAATACCTCATCATCGGGACCGTCGGGGCCTCGCTGTATCTGCTCGGCGTCGGATACCTGCTCGCGGCGACGGGGACGCTCAACATGGCCGACCTGGCGACCAAGCTCGGGGAGATGGCGGCCTACGACTCGACGCTCGTCCTGACCGCGTTCGGGCTGATGGTCGGCGGGCTGACGGTGAAGGTCGCCCTGTTCCCCCTGCACACCTGGCAGCCCGACGCTTACGCGAACGCCCCGGACACCGTGAGCGCGTTCATCTCGGCGCTCGTCTCGACGGTTTCGGCGTACGCGCTCGCTCGCCTGCTGTTTTCGGTGTTCACCGTCGAGTTCCTGACGGCCGTGCCCGTCGCTCGCTGGGCACTGGTCGGCCTGGCCTGCGTGAGCATCATCGCGGGGAGCGCACTCGCCGTCTCGCAGGACAGCGTCCAGCGGATGCTTGCCTACTCCTCGGTGTCGCAGTTCGGCCTCGTCGTCGCCGGATTCGCCATCGCGACCCCGCTGGCCGTCGTCGGCGCGACCGTCCACCTGCTCGGCCACGCAGTGATGAAAGGCGGGCTGTTCGCCGCGACGGGGGTCATCGAGCGCAAGACGGGTGCGACGACCGTGAACGGCTACGCCGGGATGGGGAGCCGGGTCCCGCTCTCGGCGTTTTGCTTCGCCGTGCTCTCGCTGGCGATGGTCGGGGTTCCGCCGGCGGTCGGTTTCGTCGGTAAGTGGTACATCGTCCTCGGCGCGGTCAACGCCGGGAACTGGCCCGTCGTGGCCGTGTTGCTCGCGAGTACCCTGCTGACGCTCGCGTACTTCGCCCGCCTCGTCGAGCGGCTCTACTTCGCCGAGGCGACGATCCACTCGGAGGAAGGGCTGTCTGAGGAGGCTCCCGTGACGGACGGGAGCGGACAGGCGGTCTCGTTCGGGATGATCGCCGTCGTCGTCATCGCAGCCGCGCTCGCGGTCGCGCTGACCGCAGCCGTACCGGCGTTCGAACAGGTGCTTCGAGAGACGCTTCCACAACTTCTGACCCAATGACTGACATCTCATCGCTTCGACCGCTGTTGGCAATCCTCGTCTCCGCGGTGGCCATCCCCGTGATTCTCTCGCTCAAACGTCGTCCGAACGTGCGAGAGGGGGTGACCATCACGGTGGCAGTCGCGAAGTTCGCTATCGTCGCGAGCATGGTCCCCGGCGTCCTGTCGGGGACGCGGTACGTCTTCTCGTTCGGCCAGCTGGCCACCGGGATCGAACTGGCGTTCCGCGTCGACCCGCTCGGGTTGCTGTTTGGCCTGCTTGCGAGCCTGCTGTGGATCGTCACGAGCTTCTACAGCATCGGCTACATGCGCGGGCTGGACGAACACGCCCAGACGCGGTACTTCGCCTCCTTCGCCGCCAGCCTCGCGTCGGCTGTCGGCGTCGCGTTCGCGTCGAACCTGCTGACGCTGTTCGTCTGTTACGAACTGCTGACGGTGTCGACGTACCCGCTCGTCACCCACGACGAGACAGACGAGGCCCGCGCCGCCGGGCGGAAGTACCTCGCGTACACCTTCGGCGGCGGTGTCGCCGTGCTGGGCGGGACCGTCCTCGTGTTCGTCCTCGCCGGGACGACTGCGTTCACGCCGGGTGGCCTCGAAGGCCTCGCGACGGCCGACCCGACGCTCGCGCGGGCGGCCTTCGCCCTGCTTGCGGCCGGTTTCGGCGTCAAGGCCGCACTGATGCCGATGCACTCCTGGCTCCCGGACGCGATGGTCGCGCCGACGCCGGTGTCGGGCCTGCTCCACGCCGTCGCAGTCGTCAAGAGCGGCGTGTTCGGCATCGCCCGCGTGGTGCTGGACGTGTACGGGACCGGAACGATGGAGCAACTCGGCGTCGGCCTCCCGCTGGCCGCGATTGCGGCCTTCACCCTCCTGACCGCGAGTATCATCGCGCTCAGACAGGACAACCTCAAGCGCCGGCTGGCGTACTCGACGATAAGCCAACTGTCCTATATTGTGCTGGGACTGGGCCTACTCCACGGACAGGCCCTGACCGGCGGCCTGCTCCACATCCCCGCACACGCGTTCATGAAGCTCACCCTGTTCTTCTGTGCCGGCGCGATCCACGTCGAGACCCACACCGACGACATCAGCGACATGGCCGGCATCGGGAAACGGATGCCGCTGACGATGGCCGCCTTCGCCGTCGCTGCGGCCGGAATGGCCGGGATTCCGCTGGTCGCTGGCTTCGTCAGCAAGTGGTATCTCGTCATCGGCGCGCTGAGTCTCGATGGCGGGCTCGTATTCGCCGCCGCGCTGCTTGTCTCCGGCGTGCTCAACATCGCATACTTCTGGCCCATCGTCTACCAGGCCTACTTCGAATCACCGGACGGGCACGACGAAAAGCCCCTCTTGGAAGGGCCACTCGGGGGGCGAGACGAGGTTCGGGCCGACGGCGGTGACGGCCACGAATCGGACGATGCCGACGACCACTCCGACGAGGGCGGCGTTCCAAAGCCCGAGCACGTCGACCACCTTGGCAAACACCACGAGAATCACGAACACCACGGCGGCCCACCCGCAGGCGGCTGGGACAACCGCGGCTGGCGCGGCGGCGAGAGCACGTGGTTCATGCTCGGACCGATTCTCACCGCGGCCACGCTGTCGCTCCTGCTGGGGACGGTGCCGTACACGGCTGTCTTCCTGCGAATCGTCGACACCATCGTCAGTAATCTCCCGGGGGTGATGGCCTGATGTCGACGCTGACGATGGTTCCACCGGTGGTCATACTGCTCGCGCTGGCAGTCGTCGTGTCCCAGCTTCCGCGGCGTGCCGGACACGCGCTCGGTGCGCTCGTGCCCGCGCTAGCGGTGCCGTGGGCACTTGCGGTCCCGGAGGGGGCCCACCTCCAGACCCAGTTCCTCGGCTTCGACGCCGTGTTGCTGAACGTCGACCCATTCTCGCGGCTGATGGGGATCATCTTCGGGCTCATCGCCGCAGTCGCTGTGCTCTACTCCTACGCCAGCGAGGCCGACACGACACAGACCGGCTTTGCCCTTTCGTACGTCGCGACTAGCTTCGGGGCCGTGTTCGCCGGCGACTGGCTGACGCTCATCTTCTTCTGGGAGCTGATGGCCGTCACCAGCACGCTGCTGGTGTGGCACTACGGCGGCAAGGCGGTCCGGGCCGGCTTCCGGTACGCCCTGCTGCACGGGCTGGGCGGCACGCTGTTGATGGCCGCTATCCTCCGCCATTACGTTGAAGTGGAAACCTTCCTGTTCGCGTCAGTGCCGGGTGGCCCGGAGACGGCCGGTATTTCGTCCGGGCTAGCCGCCGCCCTAGCCGCCGTCGGTATCGGGGTCAACGTCGGCTTCATTGGCCTGCACGCGTGGCTGCCCGACACCTATCCGCGCCCGCACATCGCCGCCAGCGTCTTCCTCTGCGTGTTCACGACCAAGACCGGCGTCTACGGGATGTACCGGGCGTTCCCCAACGGCCACGAAGCCATCGCATACATGGGCGGCGGGATGGCTATCTTCGGCGCGCTGTTCGCGCTGTTCCAGAACGACATGCGGCGGCTCCTCTCCTATCACATCCAGTCCCAGGTCGGGTACATGGTCGCCGGCGTCGGCATCGGGACCTCGCTCGCACAGGCCGGCGCGTTCGCACACGTGTTCAACCACATCCTCTACAAGGGCCTGCTGTTCATGACCGCCGGTGTCGTCGTCTACCGAACCGGCGAGGAGAGCCTGAAGAAACTCGGCGGCCTGGCCCGCGAGATGCCGATCACTGCGATTGCCTTCACCGTCGCCGCTCTCTCCATCGCCGGCTTCCCGGGGTTCAACGGATTCGTGAGCAAGGGGATCATCATCTCCGGGAGCCATTACGAATTCGTCGAGGGACCGCTGTACTTCCGCCACCGAACGACGCTTGAGTGGATGCTACTCATCGGTGGCGTCGGCACGTTCATGTCGTTCATCAAGTTCGGCTACTACGCGTTCTTCCACGGCACGTACGACGGCAGCGTCCCGGACGCGAACCGTGGCCAGACCGTCGCAATGGTGTCCGTGGCAGCCCTGTGTGTCTTTTATGGGCTGTCGGACGCGTCGCTGTTCGCGCTCCTCCCCTTCGATGTGACGAGCGACGCCGCCGTCGGCCACGTGTACAAGACGTACACCACCGACCACATCATCGAGGGGGTCGCCCTCGCCGTCGCCGGACTGGTCGGCTTCGCGGTGACAAAGAAGCCCCTCTCGAAACTCGGCCGCGTCCCTGACATCGATTCGCTGTACAACCCTACCATCTTCTATGGCTCCCGCGGGCTCGTCGTCGGCGTGACCGAACTGTACGCCGCCGTAGACCGCGCAGTGGTTCAGGCCACGGCCGTCGTCACGCGGACGGTAACGGCACCGAACGACGTGATTACCCGGCGACGCGACGATGACAGCCTCGTACACCCGATGCGAGCCGGCATCGGGCTCAGTATCCTCATCCTCGCGGTCTTCGTTACGGTAGCACTGCTGGCCCTTTCATGACGTTCTAAAAACATTTTCTGTGATAATTGCGGGTTCAATCGGAGAGATTTGGGTTCAAACACCCTCAAAATAGTTGTTAGTAGATGAGGTGATTACAGTCTCTGATAATACAGGTGCAGACTTATATATCTCCATAGCCACGATTCGGTAAGCACGGCATAACAGGGCGACCTGTTGATGCGTGCGGACATAACCATGGAATTCAAACGATTCTTCAACGACGACGACGCTGTGTCGCCGGTCATCGGGGTCATCCTGATGGTCGCAATCACGGTCATCCTCGCGGCCGTTATCGCAACGTTCGTCCTCGGTCTCGGCGACCAGGTCAGCAACACGGCTCCGCAGGCTAGCTTTAGTACGGAATACGATAGTGATTCTAGTGGTTTGGGCAGCGAGGGTGAGGTAACCATTACTCACGACGGCGGTGACTCGATTAAGGGGAGTAATCTCTATATTCGCGGGCCAAGCTCAGAGCTCACTACTACTGGCAACTGGATTGATGATATCGGTGGTGATACTAGCGGAGACAACAGTCAGGTAGTTGCTGGTGACCGAGCAACGGTTGGTGTTGATTCAAAATCCTTCGAACTCAGCGTGGTCTTCCAATCCGCAAATGGAGACACCTCCGCAACGCTCGCAACTGCGTCCGGACCGAGCGCATAAACTCACGTTCGCATCGTTTTTTCCGACAGTAAAAACCGTGATCTTATCACTGATGAACACCCTGAGTTTGGCTATATTCCCCGCTATGGGTGGTGGGTGTTGGAGGCTATTACATGAGTAAGCAGATAGAACGGTCGGACTCCGACGATATAGATGAAGATCTTTCCAAGGGCGAGATATTCGACGTTCTGCAGAACGAACGGCGTCGGTACACGCTCCAGTATCTACGGGAACATGACGGGCCGGTACAGCTCGGGGACCTCGCGTCACACGTCGCTGCACAAGAGTACGATTGTCCGAATACAGAAGTTACGAGCGCGCAGCGAAAGCGCGTCTACACCACGTTACAGCAGTCCCATCTCCCGCGGATGCACGAGACGGGTATCGTCAACTACGACGACGAAAGCGGGACGGTCTCTCGAACCGCACATACCGAAGAGCTCACCGTGTATCTCGAGATCGTGCCGGGAAGCGAGTTCCCATGGCGCGAGTACTACCTCTCGCTTGGTGCCGTCAGTCTGGCAATCGTGACGATCCTCTGGGTCGGTGTCTATCCATTCACGGTAATTCCGACGCTAGTCTGGACAACACTGATCGCTGTTGTGCTCTGCGTTTCCGCGGGCTATCATACCTACGCCGGTCGTGAGATGACACTAACAGAGTATGTGGCTCAGGAAGCGGAGTCCGAGGACTGAGGAACGCCCGTTCTTTTCACCCGCTACGTTGTTTTGATCTGTTCCGTTTACTACCGAATCATCCAAACACTCTATATCGAAATCCGGCAGTACAGCCAGCCTTGAAGGGTTTCAATCCAGCGTTGAACGGCTAAAACGTGTTATGAGTATAAGTGGGCACATCACATGTGGTTGAGTCAGCACACCCCGCGGGCTGGTAAGGACGTCCTTCGCTGTATAGGGTGTTACTACTCGGGTCACGCTCGCGGTGTGCGACGAACAAATCATGGATATCAAACAACTCATCCACGACGACGACGCTGTGTCGCCGGTCATCGGGGTCATCCTGATGGTCGCAATCACGGTCATTCTGGCCGCAGTAATCGCATCCTTTGTGCTTGGTCTCGGTGACCAAGCACAGCAGGCGACACCACAGGCGAGTTTCAGCTTCGATTACGATGAAACTCAACCATCTGACGGTGAAGGCCTCGTTACTGTCACACACGACGGTGGTGACCCTCTCGAGCCAAATGAACTATACATCCGCGGTGACGGATTCGATACTGATGACCCCGATTCAAATAACGACCAAAGTACAGCGGGGCAGTGGGCTGGAAGTTACTCAGGGAGCGAAATCTCTGCCGGTGACAACGTTGACGTAGCTGTCGAAAATGGCTACAGCATCAGGGTTATTTATGAGTCTGCTGAGGGCGATACGTCGTCTACGCTGGCCCAAGATGACGGCCCTGAAGCTTAACTGAGCGCTTCGTTCCCGTTTTTTGATTTTTTCAGCCAACCAGCAACAGCAAATCGCCACGACACTTTTATCACCAGATATCTAGTGACTGGTAACAATGGAAAGAACGCGGGCTGTTATTACCAGTGTGACAGCCATTATACTCGGCGTTACACTGCTTTCTGGCCCGCTTATCCACGGCGTGACACTGGCATCCGAACCAGAACCGGTCGCCCTCGAAACGGGCAATGTCACGGTTTCCGCGGTTGAAATGCCGGAGGAAGTAACGCTTGAGAAGGGGTCCTACGGCGCGGCGAGCTACTACCTCAACGCACCGCCGGTCCGCATACAGTTCTCGAATCGCACCGGACGGCCGACACTCGTCTACGAACTCACAATCGATGAACTGAGCTACACACGGACGACGAATCATTTTTTGGACGACTCGACCGGTGATACATACGAACTGACGCTGGCGTCGGACACGTTCACCGACGGGGAGATAGAGCGCGAGCGGTACAACGGCACCGTGACCGTGAGCAAGCGCGACGGGTCGGGCCACGGCGTGGTTGCGACGCGCAACGTCACGATATCGGTGGTCGAATGACAGCGACAGAGTTTGTGGGGCGTCTCCGACAGCGGACGACCGCGCTGTCGAACACTCGCGAGACAATATATTCGGTGCTGTTCGGCGACCGGATCGGCCTGACCGTGTTTCTCGCGACGGTCGTGCTGTTCGGGCTGCTGTGGCGGACGGCGTTCCTGATAAACGACTCCTACACACTGGCGAATGGGTTGTACAGCCTCTCGAACGGACAGCTAGCGATGACTGAACCGGCCTACGGTCCCGGGCTAGAGACGCCAGGGGCGAGCAGCTACGGCGGCCAGTGGTACGCGCGCAACTACGGCGTCATCGTGCTCTCGTTACCGGCCGTATTTGTGCTCGATCTGCTCACCGCCGTCGTCGAACTCCGCATCGCGCTGGTCGCGCTCTGGTCGCTCGCACTGTTGGCGCTGGCGGTCCAGGGCAGTCACTTAATTGGCAGCGACTGGGTCCTCTACGGCGGCAGCGTCGGTGTTTTAGGGCTGTTCGGGCTGAACGTCGCGCTGGCACAGCCACTTGACACCGGTCGAATCCATCTGTACGCGCTGCAACTGACGCATCTCCTCATTGCGGCGTTCACACCGGTGGTTCTCTATCGGCTCCTTAGCGGGATGCAGACGCGTCGTCTGGGGCTCCTGAGCGCTGTTGTGCTCACAGCCGGGACGCCGCTGGCGTTCTGGGCGTCTGTGCCGAAGCGCCACGCCGTCACCGGAACGGTGGTCGTCTGCATCGCCTACTGCCTCTATCGGAGCCGCAAGCCAACGGACGGGGCAGTTATTTCGCAGCGGCAGACATTCCGTGCGCTAGCCTACGCATTGGTGGGACTGTACGCCTGGGTACACGCTCCGGAGGCGCTACTGCTCTGTGTCGCCCTGGCGCTGGTCGATATCCCGACAGCCCAGGACAACAGCCCCCGGACGCTCGCTCGTATCGGCGTCTTCTTCGCTCTCTCCCTGCTGCCGTTCATAATCACTAATATCGCCATCTCCGGGTCTCCGATCAAACCCCCGAGACTGATTTCCGGTGGTGGCTCCCTCGGCGGAAATGCGGCGAGCAGCGTCACCGGTGGGGGAAGCGGCGGTGGCGGCGGGTCCAGTGGGTTGTTCACGCCGCTGGCACCCCTGTTCGGTGTCGTCGAAAGCGGAATGAGACCACTGTTGCTGCTGGGTGGGGAACTGGTTTCGGGACTCGAAACACTCCGGCAGCAACCAGACGACGTGTATCACGCGTTCGTCCGGTCAGGAAGCGCGAGCGGCGCGCTCGATAACGCCGGAGAGGAATCCGTCAACCTCTCACTGCTGGAATCCGCACCGGTTCTCGTCGCCATGGTCGGTGCGCTTCCAGTCGTCCGACGGCTGCGTGTGCCATCGTCAACGGCTGCCCGAGCACTCAGCGCCGACCGCGTCGTGGACGCGTTCGCGATAACCGCGTTCGTCGGCGTCGTCCTGCTGTACACCAGCCGCTTACCCCTGCACGCACAGGTGACTGCCCGGTATCTGTTCCCGCTCTACCCACTCGGCGTGTATCTGTTCATGCGGCTCCCAGCGGTACGCGGGAGTCTCACCGATCATTGGCACGTGTTCCTCTGGACAGTTGCGGGTACAGTGTTACTCGGCGGGCAAGTGACCCTGGTTTTCGTTGCGCTGACGGTGAACGGCATCGGCGAGGCGTTCCAGTTGCACGCGCTGCTCGCGCTTGGGATCGCTGTTCCGCTCGGTATATGGGCGCTGCGTGGTCGCTTCGAAGGGGTAGCTGGGCAGGCCGGGGCAGTGCTGCTCGGTGCTGCAACGGGCGTGACGACTGTGTTCCTACTACTGACGAGCATCGAATACTACGCGCTGGGTGATGCGCACCTCCTGCCGATGATGCGAGCGCTCGGTGAGTTGCTGGCGCTCTACTGAGTCGGTGACGGAGAATTTTAGTACGGGCTTGTAGTACCGCCAGCATGGACCGACTCAAGAAGTCCCTGCTCGAGGCGCCAATTATCGAGAAGGAAGGCTATCACTACTTCGTCCATCCCATCAGCGACGGGGTCCCGATGCTTCGACCGGAACTTCTGCGCGAGATCGTCATCAAAATCATTCGGAAGGCTGAGCTCGACGACGTCGACAAGATCGTCACACCGGCGGCGATGGGCATCCACATTTCCACAGCCGTGTCGCTGATGACCGACATCCCGCTCGTCGTCGTCCGCAAGCGCAAGTATGGACTCGACGGCGAGGTATCGCTGTCGCAGGTGACCGGCTACTCCGAGAGCGAGATGTACGTCAACGACGTGTACGAGGGCGATCAGGTGCTCGTCCTCGACGACGTGCTCTCGACCGGCGGGACGCTGGCCGGGCTCACGGGCGCGCTCGAAGACATCGGCGCGGACATCCGTGACATCGTCTGTGTCATCAAGAAAGCCGACGGGACGAACAAGCTCGACGAAGCGGGGTACGACGCCAAGACGCTGATCAACGTCCAAGTCATCGACGGCGAGGTCACCATCGTCGACGAGCACGGCGACGATTAGGACGCCCCCTGAGACGAGTATCGTAGGGAATCGAAAGCAGCCCGACAGTAATTGCACTATAGTTACAAGAATTCGGATCGATACTGGCTGTTGTGTCCCCCTCCATTCGGTCCCTCGCGAAAGATTTCGCCGCACTGTTCAGTTCGCTTGTTCTGCTCGGACCTCTAGCGCTCGGGTTGCTCGTCGGCGCGGGCAGGATCGTTGTCGGATTAACGGGGCTTACGGTCCCGAACTCGATAGGAATCCTTGGTTTCGGTGTGGCCGGGCTGCTGGCACTCTGGCTTGCGCTGGAGGGCGCGATGATCCAGCGCCATGGACTCGATGAGATAGACCGCGGTAGCGCATTCCAGCGCACTGCCCGGCATCTGTTGATCATGGGCACCGCGCTCGCCGGACTCGTTGTCTCGGTCCGGTTTCTAGCGCTGTCGCTCCCGTGGGCAATCGAGACCCGGAACACGCCAGCACAGATACTCGGCGGCCTGCTCGTCGTCGCACTGGTCGCCACACTGTACCGGACACTCACAGCGGCCAGAGATGGATATCTACGAAGCGGCGAAAACCGACAATAAGGGACTGAAAGCGGTCTAGGCAAGAGGTAGATCTGAACCGCGTTCACGTCGCTCTCGTTGGTCGCTCGTGACCGTCTTCAAATCTACTGGACTATCTCAGTCGCTCACGGATTCGTGAGCGACAGAATATAGCGGGAGGTAGATTTGAACTACCGATCTGCGGGTTATGAGCCCGCCGGAATCTCCTGGCTATCCCATCCCGCTACCTTCTCGTAGTCCGGTCCCCTCATTAAGGGTTGTGATTCGAGTGCCGTCCGTGAGTTAGTAACGCGCTATGCTCACTCGTCCGCGTGGACCTGCCACGTGAAGAGGCTCTCGGCAACATAGTTGACCAGCATCGCGACCCCAATCGCGAGTGGGCTCGCAGCGATGAACCACAGATCCGTCCCGGCGACGACGAGGTGGATCGACAGCCATTGCGTGAGCAGCCAGTACACGGCCAATTGCACCGCGACGCCGCCGGACCGGACCAGATGCGATTTGCCGAGCCGTTTGGCGAACGAACGGCGGCCGGTCTCGCCCTGGCCCGCGAACGTCCAGTGTTCGTTGACCAGAAACATCACGAGGATTGCCGTTTCGACGCCGGCGGCTTTGGCCCACATGTCGCTGACGCCGAAGGCCAGACCGAGCACGGCGAGGACGGTGTTGTCGCTGATCGCGCCGACGACGCCGACGGAGACGAACTGACCGAACCGGACGCCGGAGACCAGCGACTCGAACCGGTCCGGGACGACGCGTCGTACCTGTTGTTCGATGTCCATCATCGGTCCTTATCGATCAGGGCGGTCGGTTCGTCAAGATGTTCTGCCAGGGCCGTGTGGAACCCGTCGTCCCGCAATTGCTTCGACCGGTGGCGAGCCGTCAGCAGTGCCTCGAGCAGATCTATCGACGTTCGTATCGGCGACACCGTCGAACCGGGCTTGTCCTCCCACTCTATCGGTACCTCTTCGATGCGCAGGCCCAGCGCCGCCGTGATGGCGATTAGTTCAACGTCCCACGCGAAACCGGGCTCGTACAGGTGGTCGCGGACGCGCTCCCAGGCGGCCGCGTCGATGGCTTTCGCACCGCACTGGTAGTCGTACAGCCTCGCGTCGAGCAACTGGCCGGCGAGCCACGCGAAGCCGTCGCCGAGGAACCGGCGGGCGAACGTCTGGTGGGTGGCGACCGTGGCGTCCGGGTGGCGGCGAGAGCCCACAGCGAGGTCCGTTCGGCCGTCGGTGACCGGGTCCAGTATCCGTTCGAGCGAGTGGACCGGTGTCGACCCGTCCGCGTCGACGAAGGCCAGCACGTCGGTGTCTAACCGCTCGAAGCCGGCGGTTATCGCTGCGCCCTTTCCGCGACGGTACGGGACGGCGTGGACTTCGACCGGCAGCGAGCGGAGTTGTGTGGGAACGCCGTCCCGGGGCGCATCGAGTTCGACAACGATGGTCTTCGGAGCGAGGGCATCGTCGATGGCGGCGATATAGGTCCCGAGCTGATCTGTGTCGGGACGGTAGGCTGGGAGGACAACCCCGACGGAACGCGACATTGGCGAGTAGTGGGACAGGCGGAAGTAAAAACAGTTCGAAGCTACCGGTCCATAGTCAGTTGATAAGTCCGGAAGCAACGAAAAAGCGTATAGGCCAGCGAACCAGTCCCTTCAGTGATGGAATACGGGCTCCTCGCCACCTGGCTCGCCCTCTACCTCCTGTTACTGTACGCCGGCGGGACCGTCGCTGGACTGCTGTTCCCCCGCTTCGCCGACCGCGGAGTCGCCTTCGGCGTCCCGGTCGCCGTCTCGGTACTGTGGCTGGTCACCTATTTCGTCGGTCGCCTCTCGCTGACGGTCGGTGTCTGGTTCGGTGTCGTCGTTCTCGCCGTGAGCACGCTGGCTGTCCGGCGGATTGACGGCGGACCGGACGCCCGAGTGTACGCCGAGACGGCCGGCGTGTTCACGGTCGCGTTCCTGTTTCTCGTCGGCATCAGGGCGCTTGACCCCGGGATCGTCCCCATCGGCGGCGAGAAGTTCCTCGATTTCGGATTGTTGCAGTCGCTGGTGCGGGCCGACAGCCTCCCGCTAGAGGACATGTGGTTCGCCGGCGAACCGGTCGCGTACTACTACGGCGGGCACCTCATTGCGGCAATTCTCACCAGGATCACGGGAACGGCCGGCCAGTTCGCGTACAATCTCGCGCTGGCGGGCTTTTACGCGACGCTGGTCACGGCGGCGTACGGACTGGCCGGCGCTGTCGCGAGCGAACGCGGCCTCCCGCGACGGCTGGCCGCCGGCCTCACGGCGTTCTGCGTCGGCATCGCGAGCAATCTGTCGACGCCTGCAAAGTTCGTTATCTGGCTTCTACCCGATGGGCCGGGCCGGACAGTTGCCGAGCGGACCGGCTACGAACTGGAGGGGCTCGCGGCGGGGCCGGACTCGTTCAGCTACTGGGACGCGAGCCGCGTCATCGAGGACAGCGCGGCCGATTTCGGGGCGTACGAGCCCGGCGCTGCGCTGGTCATCGACGAGTTCCCGCTGTTTTCCTGGCTCAACGGCGACATGCACGCCCACATGATGAGCACGGGCTTCCTGTTGCTCGCCGCCGCGCTCTGTTTCAGCTACTACCAGACGCCGGCCGCCGAACGCCGGCGGCGGCTCGCGCTGCTTTTCGGCGCGCTCCCGGCCGTCGCCGGCATCATGGCCGTGACGAACACGTGGTCGTTCCCGTCGATGGGTGGGCTGGCCCTGCTGACGGTCACCGTCGCGCCGGCCGACCCGACGACGCTCCTGCCGGAACACGTCGGACGTCGACTCCGTCTGAACGGGCCGGGTCGAGAGGGGGTCCGAGTCGGGATGGGGCTGGCCGTGGCCGGCGGCGTCCTCGTGCTGGGACTCCTCTGGTCGCTCCCGTTCTGGCTCGGCCCGGCGAGCGGACGCCAGATTGCCGTCCTGCCCGACCGGACCTCGCTGCTCGAGCTGCTGGCCGTCCACGGCCTATTCGTCGCCCCGTTCTGGCTGTACCTGTACGCCCAGACCGGCCGCGCCGTTGGGCGGGACACGGCCCGAGTCGTCGGTCTGGCGGCCGTCGGAACGGCGGCGCTGGCGGCGACGCTCGACGTCGCGGCGGTGGGCCTGCTCGCTCCTCTGCTGGTCGGCGCGTGGCTGTTCGCCCGCTCGCCGACGCTCGACCGCACCGTCGACGCGGTTCCGGCGCTGGCCGACGGCGGCGACCGGCCCGTCGGCTTCGAGGCCGTGCTGATTCTCGCCGGTGCGGGCCTGGTCCTGCTGGTCGAGTTCGTCTTCGTCAGGGAAAACATCGGCCGGATGAACACCGTCTTCAAGACGTACATGCAGGTATGGGTGCTCTGGGGGGTCGCCGCCGGCCCCGTGCTGGCGTGGCTGCTCGCCCGCTGGCGGCCGGCCGACGAGCGGGCACGAGCGTGGGTCCACACCGGCGTCCGGGCGTTCGTCGCCCTGCTAGTCTGTTCGGCGTCGCTGTACGGCGTGTTCGCCCTCTCGAACCACGTCGAGCACGCCGGCGACCCGACGCTGGACGGATTGGCGTACCTCGACGACGACCACCCTGCGGAAGCCGAGGCGATCCGGTGGCTCGATGCGACGACGGAGGGCCGACCGACCATCGTCACGGCCGCGCCCGCGGGCTACCAGTGGGACGCCGCCGAGGGCGAGGGGGCGAGCGCGCCGTCGAGCCTGACCGGACTGCCGACCGTCGCGGGCTGGACCCACGAAGCTCAGTACCGCAACGACACGGTGTACGACCGGCGCGTCAACGACGTGGCGACGATTTACACGGGCGAGCCGGCCGAGCAGCGTCGCCTCCTCGAAGCCTACGACGTGCGCTACGTCTACGTCGGCCCCGCAGAGCGGGCCCGCTACGACGACGTGACGGTCGACCAGCTACAGGGCGTTACCGTGGCGAAACGGACCGACGGCGTCACCATCTACCGGGTCCGGCCGGCGCAGTTCTGAGAAGGGAAAAGCGGGACGATACAGCGGCCGTGGGGCCGTTCAGGACTCGGCGTTCGGCGGCGCGCGCTCGCGGAGGACGGTGACAGCCTCGGCCTCGATGTCGTCCGTGTCCAGGTGCATCGGGATGTACTCCTGCGTTTTGAACGTCTCTTCCTCGTCCTCCGAGCCGATGGTACACCAGAGCTGTGGCCGGTCCGGCCCGTGCCAGTCGCCCTGCCGCGAGACCGAGAACACCTCGTACTCCTCGTCCTCGTACTCGATGCGGCCGCCCTTTCGCAGCCCCGGATCACCGTGGATGATGAGCTTCTTCATGCCCGTTCCTTTGCCAACAGCGTACTTAGTGACTTCGAAGGCGACTGCGACACAGCGCGCCAACCGACAGGGGCGACGAGCTGTTCACCTATAACTAGAATGTCCTTATACTCTATCGGATAGTGTTTAGATGGTTAACATCCTGGTAGCGGAGATTTATATATTGGAAGCGATGACAGTCGTGTATGTTGAAACAACAGCAGCGGTCGTGCGAGCGGGCCTCGGTCGTGGTCAGCCCGATGGGCGATGACGGACGAATGGAGCTCCGTGACGTCGAAGCCGACGAAATCTACGAGGTCGTGGACTACGTTGACGACGAACTGGCAAAGAAACTGGGATCGCTCGCTGCCGGCGAAGCGGTGAATCTCGAACTGGTGGCCGGGGCAGGCGCGGCGGACGTGTTCGGCGCGGTCCGAATCGAATCGACCGGTCCCTCCGCGCGGTTCCAATAGCCTGCCACAGGACAGCGGGTGTTGGCGTCGGGCGTACAGACACGGGAAGTGGGGGGCGGCTGGCAGGTGCGAACCAAACGGGTTTTAAGCGGTCACGTCAAATCGCTCGGTAAGGCCGATATCTATGCAGATGCCACGACGATTCAATACGTACTGTCCGCACTGTAACGAGCACCAGGAACACGAGGTCGAGAAGGTCCGCAGCGGCCGCCAGACGGGCATGAAGTGGATCGACCGCCAGCGCGAGCGTAACTCCGGTATCGGGAACGACGGTAAGTTCTCGAAGGTCCCGGGTGGCGACAAGCCCACCAAGAAGACGGACCTCAAGTACCGCTGTGGCGAGTGTGGGAAGGCCCACCTCCGCGAAGGATGGCGCGCCGGCCGACTGGAGTTCCAGGAGTAACGATGGCAGGAAGCTTCATCACCGTCGAATGCCCCGACTGCGAGAACGAACAGACCCTCTTCGAGAAGGCCGCGAGCGAAGTTTCGTGTGCCGTCTGTGGCCACACGATCGCCCGCCCCACCGGCGGCAAGGCCGACATCGAAGGCGAAGTGACCGCCGTCGTCGAGGCCCGATAGGATGAAATACAGCGGCTGGCCCGAACCGGGCGAACTCGTCGTCGGCAAGATCGACGAGATCGAGGACTTCGGCGTGTTCGTCGACCTCGACGAGTACGAGGGCAAACGCGGCCTCTGTCACATCTCCGAGGTCGCCAGCGGATGGATCAAGAACGTCCGCGACCACGTCAACGAAGGGCAGACAGTCGTTGCCAAAGTGCTTGACGTCGACGAGAGCGCCCAGCAGATCGACCTCTCGATCAAGGACGTCAACGACCACCAGCGAAAGGAGAAGATCCAGGAGTGGAAAAACGAGCAGAAGGCCGACAACTGGATGGAACTGGCTTTCGGCGAGGACCTGGACGACGAGACCTACGCCGCTATCGCCAACGAACTACTGGCGGAGTTCGGCTCGATGTACGACGGGTTCGAGTCGGCGGCGATCCACGGCAACGACGCCCTCGAAGACGTCGACCTCTCCGAGGAGGAGATCGACGCTATCGTCCAGACGGCCCGGAACAACGTCTCCGTGCCGTACGTACAGGTCACCGGCTACGTCGACCTGTCCTGTCCCGAAAGCGACGGCGTCGACGTGATCAAGGAAGCGCTGCAGGCCGCGGAGGGCAACGGCGAGGTCCCCGACGAGATCGAACTCGAAGTGACCTACGTCGGCTCGCCCGAGTACCGCATCCAGGTACAAGCGCCCGACTACAAGACCGCCGAGGACGCGCTCGAAGAGAGCGCCGACCGCGCCGCGAAGGTCGTCGAGCAACACGGTGGAACGGGACAGTTCCACCGCGAGCGTAGCGAAGAAGACGAGTAAGCCGCCGCTGACGGTCGATTTACAACCGATGAAATCGGATATCCGCGTCTGTGCCGCCTGGGAGTCAGAACACGACCGGCCGGTGTACACGCTGGGTGACACCTGTCCGGACTGCGGGGGCGAGGCGGTCAACAGCGCACCCGCGCCGTTCTCGCCCGAGGACAGCTACGGCGAGTATCGACGTTCTCTTAAGCGCCGCAGCCGCGAATAAGCCGTATGGACGAATTCGACATCGAGCGCGTAGCGGACCCCGACCTCGACGAGCCGGTACTGGTCGAGGGCTTGCCCGGCGTCGGCCACGTCGGCAAACTCGCCGCAGAGCACCTGCTTGAGGAGCTCGAGAGCGAGCTCGTCCGCCGCGTCTACTCGACGCATTTCCCACCGCAGGTCAGCATCGATGAGGGCCAGGCACAACTCGCCTGCGCCGAGTTCCACGCTGTCACGCCAGAGGAGGGCCAGGACCTGCTCGTACTCTCCGGGGACCATCAGGCCCAGGACAACGAGGGCCACTACGGCCTGACCGACACGTTCCTCGACATCGCCGACGAGTTCGGCGTTCAGCGGGTGTTCGCCCTCGGCGGCGTCCCGACCGGCGAACTCATCGAGGAGTACGACGTGCTCGGTGCGACGACGACCGAGGGCTTCAAGGAGACGCTGGAGGACGCTGGCGTGGCTTTCCGCGAGGACGAACCGGCCGGCGGCATCGTCGGCGTCTCCGGCCTGCTGCTCGGCCTGAGCAAACGCCGCGACGTGCCGGCCAGTTGTCTCATGGGCGAAACGTCGGGCTACCTGGTCGACCCCAAGAGCGCGCAGGCCGTCCTCGAAATCCTCCAGGAAGTCATCGGGTTCGAGGTAGACTACAGTTCCCTGGAGGACCGCGCCGACGAGATGGAGGAGGTCGTCCGGAAAATCCAGGAGATGGAACAGCAGAACTCCCCGTCGCCCGCCGACGAAGACCTCAGATACATCGGCTGAGACGGATTGGTGTAACTGTGTCCCGGTATTCGCCGATCTCGGGGTCGGTGTTGCCGGAGAGCGGGAATTTCTTTACCACTGGACCCTAACGTGGGGCTGTGCAGACACAACCGGGCGTCCTACCGGAGTGGCTGGTCCTCGGGCTCGTCTTAGGTGTTGCCGGGAGCCTCGTCGTCGCCGGGCTGTTCGTCCTCGCGAATCGCGTGTTTCCGGCCGAGCGGCCGAACCGACAGGCGACCGACGGGGGTGAGATGCGGCGCCGGGCGGAGCTCCGCGAGTACCTCACCGCCATCGACGAGCAGTTCGCCGAGAACCACTTCGTCGAGGGGCAACACGTCGCGTTCTACCTGCCGAAACGGGACGTGGCGATCACGTTCGACGCCCGGGCGTACTACCGCATCGAGCGGTCGCCGACCGTCCCCGTACTGGTCGAACACGAGATGCCGGGCGTCTATCTCGGCGCACGCCTCCCCTTCGAAACGCCTGAAGTCAACCTGGGCCCGGACCCCGAGGAGAAACCACACCCGACAGTGCAGGCGTTCAGCGAACTGGGCCTCACGCAGAGCGCGTCGCTGGACGACGTGAAATCGGCCTATCGCGAGCGCGTCAAGGAGGTCCACCCGGACCACGGCGGCAACGAGGACGAGTTCAAGCGCGTCCGAAAGGCGTACACGACTGCGAAACAGCACGCGTCCGGTGCGTCGAGACAGCGGGCGTCGTGAGGAGTCAGACAGCGGTTCTCGAACTCGTTGTTCGGCGAGGATCGGTCGATACAGGGCACACATCCCACGAGAAGTAGTCACATATCTAATCTCTGAGAACGCTGTGCTAGATGCAGAACAGATGTTCGTCGGGTATCGACAGGCGATGGCTGACCGGCGGGCGCTAGCCCCGAAATAGTGTCACTGCATCGGGACACAACAGACCGGTACAGCCGCATTACGTACCACGGTCTCGGTGACGCTGCCGGTCAGATATCGCGTGAGGCCGGATCGGCCGTGTGTTCCCATCGCGATGAGGTCGATATCGTGTTCTTCGCTGTAGGAGAGGATCGTGCGTGCAGCCGGACCACTTGCGATATTGCCTGCGACACTGACATCGGCCGCTCGGGCACGCTCATGGACCGTCTCGAGTGCCTCCTGGCCGGTTTGCTCAAGTGCGTCGTGAATCTCTGCTGACCCCTCAGCGCCGCCGAACCGACTCGTATCGACAGAATACACCGTGTGTATCGTCGCGTCATACACCTCGGCTAGGGTAATCCCCCACTCTATCGCGAGTTCTGCACCCTCGCTGCCGTCGGTCGGGAGGAGAATGTTTTCGTACTGATGATCACCGATTTCGACGATGTCCCCGTCCGGAGTTACCGTGACAATCGGGACATCTGCGGTCCGGAGAGTCTTTTCCGCAACACTCCCGAGTACAACCCGTTCGAACCCTGTCCGCCCCTGCGTGCCCATGACGATGAGATCGATGTCGTGGGTATCGACATAGTCGTTGATCGTCTGGAACGGGATACCCGATTCGACAGCGGTGGTGATTTGACCAGAGAGATGTGTCCGAGCAAGTCTCGCGATGGAATCCACCGCCTGCTCGGCCTCTTCTTCGAGGAGACGCTCCCGGTCGGTCTGTCCATCAGAATTCAGCTCCGGTTCGATGTCACGGGAGTCAACCGCTGACAGTACGTGGAGGTCGGCACCGATTGTGGCAGCGAGATCGATTCCTCGCCGGGCGCCTATCCGTGCCCCGTCACTGCCGTCGGTCGGCACGAGAATCGAGTTGATCGTTCGGCTCATGGACACAGTTTGATACGCTATTGATTTAACACTACGTTCGATTCTCACTACGATGGAGCATCGTGCATTTGAGAACCGCTGTCTTATGCGGCATACGTGCGCCGCATCTTGCACGCCTCGTTCAACCTACACAGAGTATATCAAAAGACTGTTGATAAGGTGCGCGTTCAGCGGCCGGTAGTAATACGTTGCTTATTCCAGAACAAGCGCACCACCATTTTATCCACAGCCTGACCGTAGTCACGATATGATCTCACAGATCCTCGTTCCGATGGACGACTCGGAGATGGCCCAGCGAGCGCTCAGGTACGCCCTCGAGAACCATCCCGACGCGGAGATTACTGTCTTGCACGTCGTGGGCGGACCGTCACCGTGGGGAGGAGCAGCCACGTCACTTGCCCTTGAGGAAGACATCGAAGCGGCCGCCGAGGAGCGTGCGGAGGAGGTATTCGATGACGCTCGGGAGATCGCCGCCGAGTACGATGTCGAAATCACCACCGAGGTTCAACTGGGACATCCAGCTCGGGCGGTTTTGAATAGAGCCGACGACTTCGATGCGGTCGTACTCGGAACCCACGGCGGCTCGTTGGCTGATCGACTGGTCGTCGGGAACGTCGCCAAGAAAGTGTTCCGTAACTCGCCCGTTCCTGTCATCGTCGCTCGGTGAGCGGCGGCGACTGAAGCCGATGGATCGACGGCCTCGTATTTGCCCGGCGTTCACCCGCAATCAGTCCGATGAATCACCTTCCGCGGATCATGGGGGTGACTACGGCGTCACGACAAGCTTCCCGACGCTATCGCGGTCCTGCATTGCTGCAAACGCCGCGCCAGTCTCTTCGAGCGGGTACGTCGCCTCGATTTCCGGGGTGAGTTTACCGTCTGCGACGAGACCCACGATCCGCTCTAGGTCGCCCTGCGTCCCCATCGTACTCCCGATGACTCGTTTGTGGCCGAGGAACAGGTCAGGGATATCGATCTCGGATGTGCCACCGGCGGTCCGTCCACAGAGTGCCATCCGGCCGCCGCGTCGGAGGACATCCACGCCGAGCTGCGTGTACTCGCCCCCGAGGTGATTAAGCACGCCGTCGACCGGCCCGATATCGGTAACTGCTGCCCGGATCTCGTCCGGGTCGGTGCTCTCGATGGCGTAGTCTAGGCCGAGCGATTCGACACGTTCCAGTTTCGTCTGTGAGGACGAGGTCCCCACGCTCTGAGCACCGAGAACACTCGCGAGTTGCACGCCTGCAACGCCGACACCGCCAGTTACGCCCGGGATGAACACCAGGTCGCCCGGTCCGGCGTCGATCCGGCGGAGCATGTGGAAGGCAGTCATATAGGCCGTCGGAAGCGCGGCCGCGTCGACCGTTCCCACGCCGTCGGGGAGCCTGACGAGGCGGTCGGCCTGGACGCGGGCCGCCTCGGCGAGGCCACCGTGGTACAGCGAGAAGTTCTCACAGAGGTTCTCCGGGCCCTCACGGCAGTAGCGACACGTCCCGCAGGTCTCGTTCGGACAGAGTACCACTCGGTCACCGGGTTCGAGAGCGGTAACGCCCTCGCCCACGGCGTCGACGGTCCCGGCGACGTCGAGGCCGCTGACGAACGGCAGGTCATCCGTGTCGACCATCGCGGAATCGCCTTCGAGAATCCAGAGGTCGTGGCGGTTGATCGCACACGCCTCGACGGAGACCACCGCCTCGCCGCGTTCGGGTTCAGGGGTCGGTTGGTTCACAATCGAGACGCCGTCCGGGCCAGTGAGTTCGCTGAACGCTACGGTGCGCATCACGCCAGTGTTGGGCCAGAATCGTATAAACAACACCGAAGGGTGGGATACCTGCCTGATCGACGGCGGTATCGGATTCGCCTTCAGTCAGCCGACCGTACCCTCAGATACCCTGGCTCATGAGGTGACTGCGCAACAGGTCCGCCTCCTTGCTCCCGGCGACGGGGTTCACGAGGACGACGACGTCGTCATCGTCGAAAGCCCCCTCGTCAGCCAACGCTCTCGCGCCGGCGATTGCCGTCCCCCCGGTCGCGCCGGTCTCCGGTCCCATCTCGCAGCCGTCGACGGCACCGGCCAGGATGTCCTTGTCCGAGACGGCGACGCCGTCGCCGCCCGAGCGGTCGAGCGAGTCGAGTGCCGCAGCGCCGGCGGCGGGGTCGGGCACCTCCAGCGGGCCGACGATGGTGTCGGGGTGCTCGATGGTGGCCGGTTCGCTCGCCCCCTCGCGTGCGGCGTCGGCGATGGCGGCCGTCGAGTCCGGCTGTGCGGCGTAGGTTCGCGGCACTGAGTCCGTGAGCCCGCTGTCGGTCGCTGCCCGGAAGCCGCGTTCGAGACCGACGAGCGTCTCGCCGTGGCCGGTGGGGTGGACAACCGCGTCTGGGGCCGTCCATTCGAGGTCGTCGATCACCTCGAACGCGACGGATTTGGCTCCCTCGATGCGGAAGGGGTGGCCGGGCGCGACCGTAACCCAGCCGTCAGACGCCTCGGCCAGTTCCTCGTCGAAAGCCGAGACGGCGTCGTCGTACCGCCCCTCGACGACGCGCATGTCGCCGCCGTGGACGTTCACCATCGCCTTGTTGAGAAACGGGCATCGCGAGGGGACGAAGCCCTTCGATTCGATGTTCGCGCGGGCCGCGTAAGCGGCGTTGGCCTGCGCGCCGTTGCCGGTCGATGGCGTCACGACGCGCTCGGCCCCGCGCCGGGCGGCAGCGGTGACCGAGAGAGAGAGCTTACGGTCGCCCAGTGAGGCCGTCGGATTGCGCCCCTCGTCTTTGACGTACACCGAGTCGACGCCGAGTTCCCCGGCCAGGTCCGGGACCGGGACCAGCGGCGTCGCCCCTTCGCCGAGCGTCACCGTCGCGTCCTGCGGGAAAGGCCGAAGAGATTCGTACCGGCTGGGACCCGTCGTGTCGGGCAGCGCTTCGGGCGTCAGATCGGGGACGTCGTAGTCGCCGACGAGAACCCCGCCGCAGTCGGGACAGCGGTCGGTCGTGCTGTCGGTTTCCTCGCCACACGCAGTGCAGATGAGGCCGCGAAACGCCGCAGTCGTCTCCATGTCTTCCCTTGCGGACGGGACAACCAAGTGTGGTCCGGTCCCGCTTCAGCACGCTCTTGTCCCGGGCGGCCGAACCGGAAGGTATGACAGATGTCGTCGTCGCTGGGGGCGGGCTCGCCGGACTGGTCGCCGCCCGGCACCTGGTCGAGTCGGGCCGAGATGTGACGGTCTTCGAGCAGCGCTCGGACGTGGGTGGCCGCGTCCGGACGACCCGCGAGGACGGCTACATCTTCGACCGCGGGTTTCAGGTCATGTTCACCGCCTACCCCGCGGCGAAGCGCGAACTCGACATCGAGGCGCTGGCTCCGCGGACGTTCACGCCGGGGGCCACTATCGCCAGCCCGAACCACCGTTCGGTGCTGTCGGACCCGCTCCGGAACCCTTCTGCAGCACCACAGACGCTGCTCAACACGGACGTTCGCACGGCCGACAAGCTCAGGCTGTTCCGGCTCCAGCGCGAACTGGCCAACGTCGAGCCCGTCGAACTGCTCTCCCGTGGCGGGCGGACCATCCGGGAGTACCTCGCCGACTACGGGTTCTCACAGCGGTTCGTCGAGCGGTTCGCCGCGCCGTTCTACGGCGGCATCACGCTCGACCGCTCACTGGGAACGGACAGCAGCATCTTCGAGTACACCTACAAGATGCTGAGCGAGGGCGAGATATTCGTCCCCGCCGACGGGATGCAGGCGATGCCGCGCCAGCTCGCCGACCGTGCTCGCTCGGCGGGCGCGACCATCGAAACCGACGCGGCCGTAACGGACCTAGAGACCCACGACGGCGAGGTCACTGCCGAGGTAGGCAGCGAGACAGTGACGGCCGAGAGCGCCGTCGTCGCGACGGACCCGCAGACGGCGGCTGAGTTGACGGACATCGACGCCATCCCGACCGAGCCCGTCGGCTGTGTCACCCAGTACTTCGCGCTCCCGACAAACCGCGCGCCGACGACCGGACAGCGTATCATCCTCAACGCGGCGGACGACCGACCGAACACCGTCGCGCCGCTGTCGGCCGTCGCCAGCGAGTACGCGCCCGCTGGGATGGAGTTGTACAGCGCCACGTTCCTCGGAACCCCGGAGGAAGACGACGCGGAACTGGCCGCGGAGGTCCGTGACGCGCTTCGGTCGTGGTATCCGAACGCGAGCTTCGAGGCGCTGGAACTGCTCCGGACCGACCGGGTCCCGTTCTCACAGTTCGCCCAGCCGCCGGGGTATCGGGATGCGCTGCCGGACCCGACAGCCCCGGGCGGGAACGCCGTCCTGGCCGGCGATTACACCCGCTGGTCGTCGATACAGGGCGCGCTAGAAAGCGGCAAGGTCGCCGCTGATCTGCTTCGGTGAGCGAAAAAGCCGAGCGCGTCGGCCGGGCTGCGACGGTCTATGCGGCCGGACCGCCGCTATTCGTGTTTCCCTCGTGGTCGTGTCCCTCCCCCTCAAGGACTTCCGAGACATACTTTATGGTCGCGAAGTACAGCAGCACCAGCGAGAGCAGCGTAATCGCGATGAGACCCAGCGCGATTTCTGTCTGAACCATATTCCAGCGTCCACCGTCGCGGGTCAAATACTTACCGTTATAGCATGCGACGGAACTCACCCAGCGGCGGGAACGACAGGGTCTCGCGCCCGCTCTCGTCCCAGACCACCGGCTCCAATTGGTCGGCGTCGGTGACAAGCGGGGACTGGAAGTCACTGGCGCGCATCTCGTTGACCTCGACGCCGGCGTTCAGCCTGTTGAACGACGGGAGCATCACCACGTCGCTGCCGCGGTACTGGCCGCTCCCGACGAGATAGCAGGGTTGGCGCTGCCCCTCGATGGAAATGGTGGGATGGTCGTGCCCGACGACGTAGCGGTCGGCGTCGACCTCCGGGGGTTCGTGGCCGTGACAGACGACCGTCTCACCGACGCAGTATTCCGTCTCGGTCGGGCCGTCCCACACGCTGTCGAGCATCGTGTCGTGGTTGCCCGGCGTCACGAGCAGGCGCGCACCGGTCTGCTGGCACGCGCTTTTGAGCCCTGCAACGGTACTCTCGACCGACCGGGGGACGGTCTGGAACGAGTGGAGGAGGTCACCGGCGACGACGACCTCGTCGGGGCTGTGGCGTTCGACGAGCGACCGGAACCGCTGGACCATGTCCGAGCCGGACCCGACGGGGAGTTCGAGGGTCCCGCCAGTACCCCGGCCGACGTGGAGGTCCGCGACGACGAGCGTCCCGTCGAGCAGCAGCGCCCGGTCGTCGTAACTGGCTGTCATCGCCGTGGGGTCGGCGCTGGCGACGGTTATATTGTCGGTCACGGCGACGCTCGCATCGCGGGTGCCACGGCCACAGGCGAATATCCAGGCCTGACGGTGTCGGTGGTATTTTTACCTGTGACTCCCGTGACTCTGGTATGGTCGACGTCCTGGAGAACAAGCGGGCCGCGACGCGGTTTCGGGTCCTCGTGGAGATCGCCGAGCGCCAGCCCGCGGTGAGTCAGGGCGAAATCGCCGAGGCCGTCGGCGTGACGAGTCAGGCCGTCAGCGAGTACATCCGGGAACTCGTCGACGACGGGTTAGTCGAGAAGGAAGGGCGGTCGCGCTATCGCGTCACCAAGGAGGGCGTCGACTGGGTGTTCCAGTCCGCCACCGACGTGCGCCGGTTCGCCGACCACGTCACCGACGACGTGCTCGGCAGTGTCCAAGAGGATGCCGCCATCGCCACGGCGGACCTGGCGGAAGGCGAGACGGTAACGCTCTCGCTGTCGGACGGCCTGTTACACGCTGATCCCGGCGGGGGCGACGCGACGGGCGTGACGACGACGAGCGCCGCGGAAGGCGAAGTCGTCGGCGTCACCGGTTTCGAGGGCGTCATCGACCTCGACCCCGGCCACGTCAGCGTGATACAGGTCCCGCCGGTCCGGTCGGGGCCGGTCGAGAACGTCGACGACATCGCCGCGGCCTGTGCGGATGTCCCAATCGTCACCGCCGCGGGCGTCGAGGCCGTCGTCGCGCTTCGCAACGCCGACATCGAGCCGACGACGCACTTCGCGGCGGGCGAGGTGGCCGCCGACGCCGCGTCCCGGGGGCTCGACGCCGTCGTCGTCGCAACACAGGACACTGTCGGGCGCGTGACCGACGCGCTCCGGGACGCGAGCGTCGACTACGACGTGACACAGTAGCCCGGAGTAGCGGGACTTTTCCGGTCGGCTGCCGTCAGTACAGCCATGAGCGAGCAGGAGATTCACGACGCCGTCGAAGCGTTTCTGAATGAGGCCGACGACGCCTACGGCGAGTACGAGCAGGGGTACACCGACGCTGACGCGACACTCCGACGGCTGGAAACGGCCATCGAGGAACTACGGACGGCGACCGAGGAGTAGAACGGCGTCCGACGTCGGGCGAACAGTATTGTGGGATTGGGTTCATGTAATCCGTATGACCGATGTGGTTCTGGTCGACGGCGCACGCACCGCACACGGTGAACTGCTCGGCGGGCTCTCGGGGCGAAGCGCCGTCGAACTGGGCGGTGCGACCGTCGAAGGACTGCTCAACCGGACCAGCGTCGACGAGGACAGCGTCGACTGGGTCGGCCTCGGAAACGCCGTGCAGGCGGGCGTCGGCCAGGTGCCGGCCAGACAGGTCGTCGTCGAATCGCCGCTACCTGACGATGTCGCCGCGACGACGCTGAACGAGGCGTCGGGGTCGGGACTGCGGGCGATCACGACCGCCGCCGACCGCATCGAGGCCGGTCGGGCGTCGGTGTGTCTCGCCGGCGGCATGGAGTCGATGTCGAACGCGCCGTATCTCGTGCCGGACATGCGCGGCGGCCGCCGGCACGGGAACAGCGAACTCGTCGACGCGATGATCTGGGATTCGCTGTGGGACAAACACTACGACGCCCACATGGGCGCGCTGACGGAGGAGATCGCCGCCGAGCACGACATCAGCCGCGAGGCACAGGACGAGTACGCCCGGCGGAGCAACCACCGGGCCGGCGAGGCCATCCAGTCAGGTAAGTTCACAGAAGAACTCGTCCCGGTGGAAACGGCGGACGGGCTCGTGACAGAGGACGAGGGGCCGCGGCCGGACACGACGCTGGATCGGCTGGCGTCGCTCCCGCCGGCCTTCGAAGAGGGGGGCACCATCACCGCCGGGAACGCCTCGAAGCTCTCCGACGGCGCGGGCGCGGTGGTGCTCGCCGACGCCGAGACAGTCGAGCGTGAGGGACTGGGACCGATGGCCCACGTCGAGGACTACGCCGTCGCCTACCGCGACCCGGCGGAGTTCTCTATCGCCGTCCGGGACGTGGTCGCAAAACTGCTCGACCGGAACGACCTCGCCGTCGCCGACGTGGACCACTTCGAACTCAACGAAGCCTTCGCCGCACAGATGGTGTACGTCGCCGACGAACTCGATATTCCCGCCGAGAAGCACAACCCGCTCGGCGGCGCGGTGGCGCTCGGCCACCCTATCGGGGCCAGCGGCGGCATCCTCACGACGACGCTGCTGTACGCGATGGAGCGGGAGGACCATCACCGCGGAATCGTTGGGATGAGCGTCGGCGGTGGCGGCGCGATTGCGATGTCCGTAGTCCGGTAGTCCGTTACAAGAGAGAACACGAACCTGCGGTGGCGCGCGCTCTCGCTCGCTCCGTCGAGCGAAACTGCCGTGCGAGGGACGAGTCGCGCAGGCGAACAACGTGAGCCGAGCAACGCAGTCGGCTGGGGAGGGGGTGGCTGTCCTTTCTCGGGTGGGACTGAAAGGGGCCGCCCGCTCGCTGTGCGAGAGGACGCAAGGACCGCAGGAACGACCGACGGGAGTGACGAGGACCGCAGCGAGTCACAGCCAGCGAGCGGGCGGGGGCTTTCGAGGTCATCGCACAAGCAGCTCCGAACCATCACAACGACGTAAGTGTCTTACAGAGAACGGCGGGAATCGGGAAGAATTATCGGGCCGGCCCACCCCAGAGAGAGTATGACTGGATTCTCCCGACGGGTCGAGCAGGTATCGATCTCGGGCATCCGCGAAGTGTTCGAAGCGGCGGGCGAGGACGCCATCAACCTCGGGCTGGGCCAGCCGGACTTCCCGACGCCGGAGCACGCCCGCCAGGCAGCCATCAAGGCGATTCAGGCCGGAAAAGTCGACGCCTACACGTCGAACAAGGGGACCGAAGAGCTCCGGGAGGCCATCGCCGCCAAGCACGAGCGAGACAACGACCTCGACGTCGACCCCGGGGACATCATCGCCACCTCGGGCGGGAGCGAGGCGCTGCACATCGCGCTGGAGGCCCACGTCGACGAGGGGCAGGAGGTCATCTTCCCGGACCCGGGGTTCGTCTCCTACGACGCGCTGACCCATCTGGCCGGGGGGACGCCGCGACCGGTCCCACTGCGCGAGGACCTCACGATGGCCCCGGAGACGGTGGAGGAGGCCATCACCGACGACACGGCGGCCTTTGTCGTGAACTCGCCCGCAAACCCGACCGGGGCGGTCCAGCCGCCCGAGGACATGCGGGAGTTCGCCCGCATCGCCGACGAGCACGACGTGCTGTGTATCTCCGACGAGGTGTACGAACACCAGGTGTTCGAGGGCGAGCACCGCTCGCCGGCGGAGTTCAGCGACACGGGCAACGTCGTCGTCGTCAACGCCTGCTCGAAGGCCTACTCGATGACGGGCTGGCGGCTCGGCTGGGTCACCGGCTCCACCGACCGCATCGAGCGGATGCTCCGGGTCCACCAGTACGCCCAGGCCTGTGCGTCCGCGCCGGCCCAGTACGCCGCCGAGGCGGCGCTGACCGGCCCACAGGACCCCGTCGCGGAGATGCGCGACGCCTTCCAGGAGCGCCGTGACGTGCTGCTCGACGGCCTCGAAGAGATGGGGCTGGACTGCCCGACGCCCAAGGGCGCGTTCTACGCGATGCCGAAGGTCCCCGACGGCTGGGTGGACGAAGTTATCGACCGCGGCGTCGTAGTCGTTCCCGGCGACGCCTTCGGCGAACACGGCGCGGGCTACGCCCGTATCTCCTACGCGACGGACATGGAGACGCTGAAGGAGGCCATCGGGATCATGGCCGACGCGACCGAGGCGCTCCGCTGAGTAGCTGGCGGTGGCGGCCGACGCGGACAGTCGCCCCGAAATTGGAACAGTCTCGGAAGAGAGTGCGAAGAAACGCTTTATCCGTCGGCTGTCTGGACTCCCGTATCCCAACGTGGTACATGCATCCGAGTCCAGTGCGCCCTTCGGCGGGGAGAGACAGGACTATACGACCGGCAGACGCAGGTCCCGGGAGGACAGTGGGATGGAGAAAGCGCTCTGGTACCTGCTGACGGCGACGCGCGGCGGCGCCAACCGGGCGCGTATCATCGACGCTCTCTCGGACCGACCGATGAACGCCAACGAACTCGCCGACGAACTCGACGTGGGCTACAAGACCATCAGACATCACATGGAACAGCTAGAGGACCACGACGTGGTCGAATCAGGCGACGAGGAGTACGCCAAACTCTACTTCCTGACCGACCGGTTCGACAACTACCGGGATACCTTCGAGGAGATCGTGGAGAAGATGGACGAATGACGGGCAGAATCATCGGCCAGGCTGCGACCGGCAGGCAGGAGGGACGGCGCTGATGGCGATGGGACCGCTCATCACTGCCGCGGCAGCGCTCGCGGGGCTCAACGTCCTATTGCTGCTCCCGCTGCTTGGCGTCTGGGTCCGTAACTACGCGACGTTCCGGACGGGACTCGTCGCCGGCCTCATCGCCTTCGCCGTCGCGATGCTCGCCGAGAACGCCATCGCCGTCTACTTCTTTTTCTCGATGCAGAGCTTCTACGCCGGCGACCAACACGTCCAGCAGGCCGTGCTGGTCCTGCGCTCGCTGCAGTTCGTCGCGATTGCCGGACTGAGCTACACCACGCTTCGGTAGCGCGATACCAGGAGTAACGCAGTTGTATTGGCGATCTGTTCGGCCTCGTATCACGGCTACTGTACCGCCATGGAGTCGAACACGTTCGGGACAAGCGCCTGACTGGCGGGGACCGTTAACCGACGTATGAGCACAGATCATCAGGAGTCGGTACAGGAACTCGACGTTCGGGACGTTGACGGGGAACCGTTCGAACAGATCATGAACGCCCTCGACTCCGTCGGCGAGAGCGAGGCGCTCCGGTTGGTGAACAGTTTCGAGCCGGTGCCACTGTACGACGTCCTCTCGAAAAAGGGGTACCAGTACGACACGGAACAGGTCGCCGACGAGGAGTGGCACGTCACAATCCGGTCGGAGTGAGATGCGTCCCGGGCGCGCCTCGCGGTGGTTCGTCACCGCCAGCGCGCTGTTTTTCGTCGGCTTCCACGCCGCAATGGCGGTCGCCGCGCCCCGCCGGATCGTCGTCACGCTCGGTCTGTACGGGTTCGTCCTGCACGTCCTGTTCGGGAAGGCCTACGCGCTCGTGCCGTCGTACTTCGACCGGGACCTCGCGTGGGAATCTGGGCCGGCAGTCCAGTTCCCGCTGTCAGTCCTCGGAACAACAGGGCTGGCGCTCGCACCGCTCGGTCCACCGTGGCTCCGACCGGTCGGAACCACGCTCTGGGCAGGCGGCGTCGCGGTGTTTCTCGGGACGCTGGGGTGGACGATTCGTGACAACGTCACCGGCTCGGCGACGGGGACCGGCGGCGCGAACGCCCATCGGGAGCCGGTCGACCGAACCGCCAACGTCGCGGTCCCGATAGCGCTCGGCTACCTCGCATTCGCCGCGGGTGGCGCGCTCGCCACGGCTGTTGGCTTCGAGTCGATTCTCCCACAGCAACTCTCGCACCTGCTCGCTGCAGGGACGGCGGCGCTGTTCGTCTTCGGCGTCGGTTTCCGGCTGTTTCCCCGGTTCCTGGTCGCTGAAGCGCCGCGACCAGTCGTTACGGTGGTCATCGCTGCCGGCGCTGGCGGTCCCGCGCTGCTTGCCTTCGGGCTGTTCGACCCCGAACTCCTCCTTGTCGGTGGCGTCATCGAAGCTGTCGCAGTCGTGGGGTTCGCACTGTCGTATATCGTTCTCTTCCTGCGGTCGGAGCGCCGCCGCGTCGGGTTCTACGCGGTGCTGTTGGCGGTCGTGGCCGGGGTCGTCGGTATCGGACTCGGACTGGTTCTCGCCGTAACCGGTCGGAGTCCGGCGCTGGTCACCGCACACTATCGGGCGATGCTGGCGGGCTTTCTCGGACTCACCGTGGTCGGGGCAGCGTTCCAGTTTTACCCGCCATCGGTCGGCGTCTGGCCCTACGCGGATGACCGGACGGCGCTGGTGTCGATTGGACTGCTCGGCGGCGGACTCGGCATGCAGCTGATCGGTCTCATCGGCCGGTTCGGTTGGGCGACATCCGTCGGCACGGCGGCTGGAGCCCTCGGCGCACTCCTCTACACGTATCTCCTGTTAGCGGCGTTCGCTCGCCGATGGAAGCAGTAGCGACGCGCTGCGGGCCTACTCCGCGATGATGCTGTCGAGCAGTTTCGTCTGGGCGGCGGCGAGGTGTTCCGCGAACGTCGAAACGGAGATATCCAGTTCTGTCGCCACGTCGCCGGCGTTGGCCCCCTTCGGATACTCGAAGTACCCCATCTCGACGGCCGTTTCGAGCACTTCCTGCTGTCGGTCGGTGAGCTGGCTTCGGTCGACCAGGATCGAATCCACCGGGTCCACGTCGCCGTTTCGCCGCATCGACCGGAGCGAGACACCGTCGTACAGTTCTTTCAGCCGCGTCACGATGGCACGCACCCGATCAACGTCGGGAGCGTGAAAGGTCAGGTAGAGCTGGCCGTCCTCAGCGCGGATATCCGCGACCGGACAGTCATAGGTCTCGACCGCCTCGCAGACGCACTCAGTTCGCGACCGCGTGAACTGATAGCGGGCCCCGTTTCCCGTGGCGAATACTTTGTCCATATCGCCCCGTGCCTCGACTGCCGCTTCGTCAGTGCCCGTCGCGGTGAACTCTTCGATGATCTGCCCGTCTGCATCTGGGCTGCTTCGGGCGACATCGGTCACGGCCGCGCCCGCCTCGTCCGAGACGCTTGCCACCGGACAGGCCCCAGGGGCGTCAACCGACAGCTCCACTCTAATGCCGGAGTCGCTCATGTAAGATACTGTGACACCACATTACAAAACGGGAGAGGCGCGTTCCCACGGAGTGAAAAACCCCCTCAATCTGCCGGGTGCTGGTCGGGAACCGACCCCTCGAACCCATCCGGCTGGTAGTCACAGAGAGGGTCCGCCGCCAGCGGGTCCCCCGCCGTCGCGTACGCCCGCGACCGACTGCCGCCACAGACCGTTCTGTATCGACAGGCCCCGCATTTGCCCGTCAGCGCGTCGTCGTCCCTGAGCTGCTGGAACAGCGGTGAGTCACGGTAAATGTCCACGACGCTTTCCTCTCGAACGCTGCCTGCCGACTTCGGCAGGAATCCGGAGGGGAACACCTCGCCGGTGTGGCTCACGAAGGCGAACCCCTTGCCAGCGCGAATACCCATCCGGCGTTTGAGGCCGCCGGCACCGTCCTCCTGGTTCTGGATCGCGACGCGCCGGTAGTGGGGCGCTTCGGTCGTCTTGAGGCCGAACGGCGCCGCCTCGCTAACCTCGTGGAGCCAAGACAGCACGCGCTCCGCCCGCTCGGGGGGGATCGGCGTCAGCACCCGCCCGCGACCGACCGGGACGAGGAAGAACACCGACCACAGCACCGCATCGAGGTCCGCAACGAGGTCCCGTATCGCCGGCAGCTGCTCGACCGTCTCCGCGCAGACGGTAGTGTTGATCTGCAGCGGGATATCGAGGTCGCGGGCCGCCTGGGCCGCCTCCATCGTCGCCTCGAAGCTCCCGGATTCACCCCGGAAGGTGTCGTGAGATTCGCTGTCGCCGCCGTCGATGGACAGTGCCAGCCGCCGGAGTCCGGCGTCGTCGAGTTCGGCCAGTCGGTCGGGCGTGATCGAGTTCGTCCCGCTGGGCGTCAGCGTCATTCGGAGGCCCTGCTCGGTCCCGTACTCGACGAGTTCCGGGAGGTCCTCGCGAGCGAGCGGGTCGCCACCCGAGAGGACGACCAGCTGGCCGTCGCCGAACTCGCGGGCCTGGTCCAGCAGCGCCTTCCCCTCCGCCGTCGATAGCTCGTCGGGATGGCGGCGCGGCTGGGCGTCGGCCCGGCAGTGTTTACACGCCAGTTCACAGGCCTGAGTTACCTCCCAGATCAGCACCAGTGGCTGCTGGTCGAGATCGAGTTTCCCGCGCATCTATGCCTCCCGGTGGACGCGGGTGACGTGGCCTCCACAGCCACACTGTTGGACGTACTCCGTCGAAATCGTCTCGCCGAACGCCTCCGCCAGCGCATCGAACAGGTAAGTTTCCGGGTGGCCGTGGTCGGCGTGGCTCACCAGATTGACGTGGTTCCCTACCGTCGTCTTCTCGACGGCATCGATGGCCTGTTCGACGACAACATCGGGGTCTTCGGCGTGCGCGGGCGTCTCCAGGTTCGCCGACCAGGAGTTGTCGTGAACCTCGGTCGTTACCGGCGGCAGGTCCTCGTGGGAATGGCTCATGCGCGTTGATTGGGAGTGCGTGTCCCTTGGTCCTCCGCCGTATATGTTCGGGTTTTTTATGTTGAGCAGGGTGGGTAGAGACCCAGGCGTTCTAACAGCCAGCCGATGGAGAGCTACGATACCTGTTCGACGAGCCAGTCGAACTGCTTGTTCAGTTCCTTTTTGCGCTGTCGTGAGATAACGGTCGAATCGATCATCTCGCCGATCACCGGGAGGTCGAGTGCGTTGTACTCCGTGGTCGCCGTTACTTCGGTCCCGCCGTCGACGGCCTCGACGGTGTATTCTGTCATCATCGACTCGAAGATGCCCTGGCGTTGCTCGTACCGCAGGACCGCGTCGGTCTCGACGATCTCGAGGTCGAGTTCGATTTCGAAGAGTCCGACGCGGTTCGTGATACCGAGGTCGTCCCCGTCGAGCGTCACCTCGTCGAACCCCGCCGCGCGCATGAACGGCGCCACGTCCGTTATCAGGGCAGTGACTGTCTCCGGGTCAGCCGGGACCGTCCGGGTCAGCGAAACGCGCTCCATACCAGACGGCGAGTGGCCGGCGGAATAAGCGTTCGCCATCCCCGGAGATGTTCGGCTCTGTGGTTTTGCGCGACCTCTCTCGTGTTGACAGCGTGTGACTCCACTCCCCAAGTTTCTTGTTCCCATCGCAACTATGCGAACATGTTCGGGATTACGGACGCGGGGGTCGGGCGAATATATTCGGATACACCAATGCCACACGCTGAACTCACGCTCACGATTCCGGAGGAAATCTGGATCGGCGATGTTTCGCGAACGTACGACGACGCGACGTTTCGCATCCTGTCTGCGCTCCCCGGCGAGGACTCCGGCGTCGGACTCGCGGAGATCACGTCGGACGACCTCCCGGCGGTTCTCCGTGACATCGAGAACCGGGAGTCGGTCACGACCCTTGAGATACTTTCACACCGGGACGACAGCGCGCTGGTTCAGTTCGAGACGTCGATGCCGCTCCTGCTCTTCCCGGTCCAGGGCTCGGGCGTCCCGCTTGAGATGCCGTTCACGCTGTCCAACGGAGAGGCCGTCTGGGAGATATCAGCGCCACAGGAGCGACTCTCCGAACTCGGCGAGCAACTGGAGGAGTTCGGCATCTCCTTCAGCGTCGACCGCATCCAGCAACACCTCGAAACCGAGCAGGTGCTGACAGAGAGCCAGCTCGAACTGGTCCAGGACGCCATCGATGCTGGCTACTACGACACGCCGCGGGAGTGCTCGCTGACGGAACTGGCGGACCGCGTCGGTATCGCGAAGTCGACCTGCAGTGAAACCCTCCACCGTGCGGAGGAGCAGATTCTCAAGCAGTTCGTTTCGGACCACCCGGCGCGGTGACGGGAAGTCGAAGCGCGTAATACGCGCCTCTGTGAGAGATACGACATATGAGTTCCGACGCGGTCGACGAGACGCACGAAAACGCGCGACAGGAGGTCATCGCAGTGGACGCCGACGACAACGAGGAGGGGCTGGTCAATCGACTCGATGCCCACACCGGCGACGGTGTTCGCCACCGCGCGTTCACCGCCTTGCTGTTCGACGAGAACGACCGGATCCTGCTCGCCCAGCGCGCAGCGAACAAACGCCTCTGGGATACGCACTGGGACGGCACCGTCGCCTCCCACCCCGTCGAGGGCCAGACACAGGGCGAAGCCACCGAGGAACGACTCGAGGAGGAACTTGGTATCGACCCCTCGCAGTACCAGAACCTCCGCGTGACCGACCGGTTCGAGTACAAGCGCTACTACGAGAACGCCGGCCTCGAATGGGAAGTGTGTGCGGTGCTGCAGGCCACGCTCCACGACACCTCGCTGGAACCGAACCCCGAAGAGGTCGACGGCCTCATGTGGGTCCCCTACGAGCGACTGCGCGAACATCCCGAGTACTACCGCCAACTCCGCCTCTGTCCCTGGTTCGAGATCGCGATGCGCCGGGACGAGGAACGGTAACGTCGGCAGTCCCTGTCGGCTCGGGTAGCAAGCGTCGCAGTGACGCCATCCCGACCCCTTTTCTTTTCGGCCCGGCCGCCCAACCCCGGGTATGGACGTTCCGCTGTACGACTCTCTTGACGGCCAAGTCGTGCTCGTCACCGGAGCCACGCGGGGCATCGGGAAGGCAATCGCCGACGGGCTGGTCGACCTCGACGCAACGGTGTATGCCGGCGCTCGCGATACCGGCGACATCGAGGCCACGGACCGCCATGCCATCGAACTCGACGTGACCGACGACGAGGGGATGGTCGCCGCGGTCGACCGCATCGAGCGCGAGCAGGGCCGGCTTGACGTGCTGGTCAACAACGCCGGCGTGATGGACTCACGGGAGCCGCTCGACGAGATGCCGACAGACGTTATCGACCACACCCTCGACACGAATCTCCGGGGGGCGGTCCTCATGACGAAGTACGCCCTCCCGCTGTTGCTGGCCGACGGGGGCGGCCGCGTCGTCACCATGTCCTCCGGGCTGGGAGCCATCACCGAGAGCCAGTCGGGCGGCACGCCGGCCTACCGCATCTCGAAGACCGGCGTCAACGGGCTGACGAAGTACCTCCACGGCGAGTACGCGGCCGACGGCCTCATCGCCAACTCGGTGTGCCCGGGCTACGTTCAGACGGACATGACGGAGGGGAGTGCCCCCCGGACGCCCGAGGAGGGGGCCGAGACGCCGGTGTGGCTCGCTCGCTTCCGACCCGAGGCACCGAGCGGGCGGTTCTGGCGCGACAAGGCCGAAATCGAGTGGTAGCGGCCGCGGTCAATCGGCGTTCTCGGTGCGGACCGCCGCTGGCTCGTCTGTCGCGTGGGCGGGCTCAGCCGCCGGCAGTTGTAGTTCCACAGTCGTTCCCGGGCCGTCCGTCTCGGGGAACGACATCCGCCCGCCGAGGTTCCGGACGATCCAGTTGACGAGCCAGAGCCCGACGCCGGAGCCGTGTTTGAGCGGCGTTTCGGTTCCCGAGCGGATGACCTCGCGCTCGTGGTCGGCGATACCGGGGCCGTTGTCGTGAACGGCCACGCGGACCCCCGGCGTTCCGTCGGTCCGGGTCGCAGTTATCTCGACCTCGAGAGGGTCATCGGCTGTCGCCCGATGTTCGACGGCGTTCTCGACCAGTTCTTCCAGCGCGATGCGGACCGACGGGCCGCCCTGTATCCAGATGGTCTCCTCGCAGGTGAGCGTGATCGCCGCATCGGGGTTGCAGTCACGGGCATCGCTCACGACCGATTCCAGCAGTTCGCGAAGCGGTGTCGGGCTGTGCTGTTCGGTCTCTAGGGCTTCGGTGACCCGACCGATCTTGTTGCTCCGGTCGACGATGTCGTCGACGGTACTGATGATACGGCTGAGTCGCTCGCGCTCGTCGGCATCGGCCGTATCCCGGAGCAGGTCCGCGTTCCCCTTGACGACGTTCATCTCGTTTCGGATGTCGTGCCGGAGCAAGCGGTTGAGCACGTCCAGCCGCTGTTCGCGCTGCCGGCGGTCCGTGATATCCCGGAGGCTGATGAGATGGCCCGAGACGACGCCGTACGCGCGGTACAGCGGTATCACGCGCACATCGTAGTACCGGACGCCCCCGTCGTGTTCGAGGGCCGTCTCGGTCTGCGTTCGCTCGCCGGGAGCCGGAACCGTCTCGGCGAGTGCCGGTAACGCGTGCAGTAGCGAGCGGCCCAGCAGCGTGTCCTGGTCGCCGTCGAACAGCGCCGTGGCGGCCTCGTTGACATCGACGATGCGGCGCTCGTCGTCGACGATGACGACCTGGTCGTCCATTTCGGTGAAGATCGCTTCACGGCCCAGTTCTCGGGTCACCGGTGCCACGTCGAGCAGGTGCCCGCGGAGGATGGCGACCGAGAGGACGGCCCCCGACGCGACGTACCCGAGACTCGTCGGGTTGAACGTCGTCGGTACCACACCGAGCACGAACAGCGTCTGGACGACCGTCGGGACGGCGATGGCGAGCAGCAGTGCGAGCCCCTGGCCCTGGAACACCTGATTCGACCGGAACAGCATTCGTAACAGGAGGACACCGCCGGCGAGGATCAACAGCAGTATGTAGGACATGTGGCCCCAGTACACGACTTCGTACGCGGGCACGAGCGTCACCGACGACGCCGAGACGTACTGCGTCCCGCGACCGGACCAGATGAGTTCGTGTGCGTGATTCGACCACACGAGCGTGACAAACACCGCCGGTTCGATAAGCAACAGCGCTGTTCGGCGCTGGGTGAGCCAGTGTGGATGCCCCGTGTACTCGATAACCGTCACGAGCCACGCGACGGGGATGATTACCGAGAGCGTCAGCTGCACCTGGACGAGTCGCTCCATGGTGGCCAGTCCCGGTACTGCGAGCTCGATACCGTACGTCACGGCCCAGAGACTCGCCGCAACGACGAACACTGCCAGCGGTCCCGCACCCGGCCGGTCCCGGTGGAGCCACACCAGAAAGGCGACGCCCATACCGACGACACCTGACAACAAAACGACAGCGAGCGGCGACAGGACCATTCAGTTACGTACCAATTGTGTTCCAGATATAACTATTCTCGGTCACTCCGTCTGCGAGCGGACTGCGGACCACACGGCGAGGGCACCGAGCACGAACGCCGGAACGAGCGGGAGCGTGAGGTAGGCGTCACGGAGCGTGAGCCCGAGGCTACTGATGACGCCCTGGGCTGCCGGTAAGAGCAAAATTGCGCCGGGGACGAGCAGGAACGCCACGCCGATCATCCCGACCAGAATCCAGCCGCTCGTCCCGAACTCGGGCCCGTCGGTGGATTCCATACCCGTCTCACTGTCCGCAGAGGAGGCGTCTGCGGACTGTGGCTCCGTGTCGGGACGGTGGACGTAGCCGGACTCGTCGTCAGCCATCGGCACGCACCCCGTCGCGCCCGCTCGAACGGTGCGTCACGATGGGACCACCCCCAGGAATACCGACGAAACAACGTGGCTGCATGTGTCGGAGTCAGGCAAGCGAGCGCAAAACGCTAACGGTCCCGCTACCGCGACAGACCAGGGGCTTCCTGGCTCGAAATGTCACACAGGCTCATTCGATGCCCGCTGGCGGAGGCGTGTGCGTCCCGCTGGCCCTCCGCGACCGACGGGTCCTCGTACAGTCCCTCGAACGCACACTCGTGGCAGACGACGTGGTATCTCCCAGCCATACATTTTATTTCCTATCGCTATATTTTAAGCATATCGTTTTCAGATATTATATGTGTTGCAGTCCCGCAAACGGTCGTCAGGGTATTTATCCACCGCAACCGATGGAGTAGTATGGTGGATTTCCAGTCCCGTGACACGCGCCGGGGTCCGACTGACGGGGAAGACGACGAGACGGAGGAGGGCGAGACGGGGGACGACGAGGAATCCGCAGCGGCCGAGACTGCTGCCGAGGCCGCCACTTCGGAACCGAACGAAGCGGCAGGAAACGACGACGTAGCGAGCGAGGAGGACAGCGACGCGCCTACCGCGCCGGACGATACAGCGGGGGCCAGTGGCGGGTCCGTATCGGAGGCCGAAAGCGACAGTTCCGTGGCGGAAAGAATCGACGAGGCGGCGACGCAAAGCACGGACAGCGAGTCAGCAGCCGAAACACAGGACGCCGAGGGGACTGACACGGCAACAGAGGGACACGAAGAGGAACCACACTCCGAGACACAGGCAGCCGGTCAGCCGGCGGACACACCACAGGCGGTGGTTCCGACAGCGGATGAGACGCCAGCGCAGACAGCCACCCAGGCCGACGCGGCCCAGGAGCAGCAGGTGGCCGCCGCCGTCGTCACCGTCGGGACGGCAACAGAGGAGGGCGACCCGACGGGCGAGGCGGTGGAGACGGCACTCGAAGCGACCGGCCAAACGGTCACGGCTCGCGAACGGCTTCGAGGGGACTACGACGGCATCCAGGGGGCCGTCGACAGGCTGATCGGGCGCGACGACGTGGAGGTAGTCGTCACTGCCGGCGGCCTCGGTGTCGCTCCGACGGAGCAGACGCTCGAAGCGGTCCACCCACTGTTCGAGAAGGCACTGCCGGGATTCGAGGAAGTGTACCGGAGCCTCCTGTTCGAACAACAGGGGACCGGTGTCATTGCTGTCCGCGCGACTGCCGGGATCGCCGACGGGACGCCGGTGTTCTGCCTGCCCGCGGACCCAGCGGCGGCCCGTGTCGCTATCGACGAGATCATCGCGGCGGAAGCCCCGGCCCTCGTCGCTGAACTGTCCTGAGCCGACTCGGCGGACTCGCGGTATCAGTCTTGTGTCCGTTTAGCCGGCTTAACGTGATATTTGCCGGCTCGTTCCGGGTCGCTAATTTTTCCACTTCCGACGGGCTGTTCTCCCGGATATCGGCCGTTTAAACGTTTAAATCGCGGTGAAAGGTCGTTAACCGCGGCCCCCATTGAAGTGGAGACAGTCCACAGGCTCGGGTGTCATGTCCGATCGCAACGCGACACGACGCGGCGTCCTCAAGGGTATCGGCGCGACAGCTGCAGCTGCACTGGGCGGTGTGGCCGTCTCCGGTACGGTTGCGGCGGCCGGTCCCTGGGAGTCCGTCGAGTCCCCGACCGGGAACACCCTCCACGACGTCGAATACACGGCCACCGGTGCGTACGCGGTGGCGGGTGGCGGTATCGTCCTCGAACGGACCAGCAGGGGCTGGCAGAAGGTCATCGGCGGCGGTCCGACCGGCAACGGGAACAGCCTCTACGGAGCCGACGTGACCGACGACGGCAAGGCCCTCTGGTTCGTCGGTGCCTCGGGCGCTATCGGCGAGTACGACGTGGAATCGGGCGTGCTCACCGACCATAGCGCCCCGATGGACGTCACCAACAACTTCAACGACGTGTCTGTGACCGGCACCGCCGGCGAGGCGAACGTCTACGTCGCCGGCGACTCCGGAAAGGTGTACTACAGCTTCGAGAACGGCGCGAGCGAGACGTGGGACTACACCACACCCGGCTCCGGGTCGGCGATTAACGCTGTCGACTTCCACGGCGTCCGCTCGGGCCACATAGTGGACGGGAACAAGAGCGTCTTCGCCACCGACGACGGCTCGACGTGGAACAAGATCGGCCTCGCCGACGCCAACGTCAATTTCTACGGCGTCGACTCCGACGGCCCGGACGACGTGTGGATCTCCGGCGGCGGCGGGATGATCTTCCACTGGGACGGCTCGGAGTGGACGCCGACCGACACGGGCGACGCCGGCCTGCGTGACATCGAGGTCACCGACGACGACAGCACCGGCTACACGGTCGGTGGCGGCGGCAAGGTGTACGCGCTGGGCGGTGGCGACTGGACGCAGGAGGAGACGCCCGCCGGCGAGAACCTGAAGGCCATCGTCCGCGGCGGCACCGACATCGCGGTCGGTTCGGGCGGAACGATTATCGAAAAGTAGCTGGCGAGACCCGCTACTCTCGGCCGCGCTGGCACTCGGCCTCCCCGTCTGCAGGGATGCGCGCGTCCCGATAGGCCCCCTGGTGGAACGACTCGGCAAGCCAGATTTTGTGTCCGTACTCGTTCCCAAGGCGTGCCGTCCCGGTCGAAACAAACTGTCGGGTCGACGACTGCGAATGGAGGTTGACGTGACACTCGTCTAGCTCCCAGTAGTCGTCGCCCGACGTCGTCCGATCCCCCTGTTTGCGGAGATAGACGTGTGTAACGTTCGGCAGGCAGATGGTCATCCGGTCGAGTTGGTCCTCCGCGGTCCGAGGGTCTTTCCCACCGTAGAAGTTCGCGTACTGTCCGAAAGAGTACGTTACGACGCTCCCTTCCTCCCAGTCGTCGAAGTTTTCGACGTTGAGCGCGAACTCGCGGCCGCCGACCGTACCACAGATGCCGAGGTACACGTGGTCGTCGGTCCCCGCGTATTTTCCGGCCCCAGTCGTCAGCGAGACGAACACCCCGGATAGCTCGCTCATGCGCGACGCCCCCGGACCGCGGACTGTTCATACGCCGATACCAGCAGTCGGTGTGGACGGTGGCTGTCCATGAACGCTCACTCCTGTCCCTCGTGAGACGTGCCAGATAGAACGGACGCGATATTAATACCTAGAAATTGTTCATGAAGGATGACGATAGCTCCCGCCGGTAGACGCGGCATATACCTGAACTGTAACCCCATAGTGTGGTAGATGGACGGACACCGACGTTTTACCCGCGTGACGCGAACGAACGGTATGGACGACATTCAGGTCCAGGGAACGTCGGTCCCCGCACTCGGCCTCGGAACGTGGCAGTTGACCGGCCAGACCTGCCGGGAAACTGTCGAAACGGCCCTGGAAATGGGGTATCGTCACGTCGACACCGCGCAGGCGTACGGCAACGAGCGGCAGGTCGGGCTGGGGATGGACGCCGCTGCGGTCGACCGCGAGGAAGTGTTCTTGACGACGAAGCTCGACGGGTCGAACCGCGACGAGCGTAGCGTCCGCCGGTCGACGCGGGAAAGCCTGAACAAACTGGGAACGGACTATCTGGATCTGCTACTCATCCACTGGCCGAACACGCCGTGGATGGCCCCGCTGTCGGAGACGCTCGGGGCGATGAACGACCTCGTCGAGGAAGGGCTGGTCCGCCACATCGGCGTCAGCAACTTCTCGCCGTCGCTGCTGGACAAGGCGCGGGACATCTCATCAACCCCAATCTTCACCGATCAGGTGCAGTACCATCCCTACTGGGACCAGCGGAAACTGCTGGACTACTGCCGCATCCACGACGTGCTCCTGACCGCCTACAGCCCGCTCGCCCGCGGCGGCGTCCTCGACGACCCGGCGCTCGTCCAAATCGGCAACCGGTACGGGAAATCCCCGGCACAGGTCGCGCTCCGGTGGCTGGTTCAGCAGGAGGGCGTGGCAGCGATCCCGAAAGCGTCCAGCCGCGAGCACCTCGAAGCGAACCTCGCCGTCTTCGACTTCGAGCTCACCGACGCGGAGATGGCGCGGATCCGGGATCCGTCGAAGGTCAAGACCGGCGTGCAGTTCGTCCGGTCGCAGTTGCCGTTCTGAGCGGGGGCAGCGCCGTTCCGTATCGACCCAAATCTCCTGCGTGTGGATAGAAATCAGCAATCTATGGCACGCACGGTCAGCTATACAGCACTTATAGCTATAGTTGTGGCTTTGACTGCCGCAAATATTACGAATCGCGTAACCATCATAAGCCACCTGGCCGCAGCTTTCATGTGGTGTGTTACCATTGAATTTCGGCGCGGGAACACACCGCTGAATCCACAGCGAGGCCACTGTGTCAGTACACCAATCCGAACCGATACGACGGAGCATCGAAGTGGAGTACTGGGTCATCGACGATGCGGGCCGGCTGGTCGAACCGGGCGCGCTCGTCGACGCAACCCCAGGGGCGGAGCGGGAGTTCGTCGAGCCCCTGCTGGAGGTCAAGACGACGCCGTGCGAGACAGCGACAGAACTGCGCGAGGAACTCCTTGACCGACTCGGGGCCGTGCTGCGGCGGGCCGACGACCGCGGAAAACGCCTCGTACCGCTTTCGACCCCGGTCAACGCTGAGGAAATTCAGGAGATTCCGTGCGACCGGACCCGGATCCAAAACCGTGTCGTCGGCGACGATTTCGAGTACGTCCGCCACTGCGCCGGCACGCACATCCACGTCGAACAGCAGCCGGGGCGGGAGATCGACCAGTTGAACGCACTGATCGCCATCGATCCCGCGCTGGCGCTCGTCTCGTCCTCGCCGTATTTCCGCGGCCGGCGGCTGGCCGACAGTGCGCGCTCGAAACTGTACCGCTGGATGGCGTACAACTCGGTGCCACACCAGGGCTGGCTGTGGTCGTATCTCGACGACACTGCAGAGTGGGACCGCCGGCTCGAACGGCGCTACGACGAGTTCGTGACCGCGGCTGTCGACGCCGGTATCGACCGTCGGACTGTCGCGGCGAACTTCGAGCCCGAAAGCTCCATCTGGACACCAGTCCAGCTCCGGGCCGAGTTCGGCACCGTCGAGTGGCGGTCACCGGACGCTGCGCTCCCGAGCCAGGTCCTGCAACTCGCCGACGCCGTGGCATCGCTCATGGACCACCTGAGGGGAACCGAGGTGCGTATCGAGGGGGAGACGGGCCGCGTTACCGACGACGAAATCGTGCTCCCGGAGTTCGATGCTGTCCTTGCGTACGCGAACGACGCCATCCGGGACGGGGTCAGCACCGACAGCGTGCGGTCGTATCTCGACCGGATGGGGTTCGACGTGGACGCGTACGACCCGGTCGCGCCGACGTTCGACAGGCCGGAACCGGTCACGTCTCGCGACGCTCGCGAGATTCGGCTCGAACACGCCGACCGGCTCCAGGACGACGTGCGACAGGCTGCACCAGTCGCACTCGACTAAAATCGGAGCCGGCTCGCCGAAACGGAACGGTGACCAAGGGTTTAGGAAGCCCCGCTCCAACCCCGCGCTATGGTAACGGCGCTCGCCGATGATATCTGGTGGTACGATCTCAGGGGCGTCAACGCGACGCTCGTCGACGACGACGGAGCGCTAACGCTCGTGGACACGGGCCTGCCCTGGCACGGCAACGAACTCGTCGCCGGCCTGAGCGATGCCGGCTACGAACTCCGGGACTTGGACCGCATCCTCCTCACGCACTTCGATTTCGACCACGTCGGCGGACTGACGGCCTTCGATGGTATCGACGTGACCGTCTACGTCGGTGAGCGGGACGCGGCGCTGGTCACCGGCGAGCGGACCCCGCCGCTGGGCAATCACAAGGGCGCGTTCCAGCGCCTCGTCTCGCCGTTTCTGGACGCGCCGGATAACGGCGTCGTCCCCCTCACCGACGGCGACACCGTCGGCAGTTTCACTGCCTATCACACGCCCGGACACACGCCGGGTCACGTCTGCTACGTCAGTGAGGAGCTGTCGCTGGGGCTGCTGGGCGACCTCGTCCGGGAGGACAGCGGTCGCTTCGAGCTCTCGCCGTGGCTGGTGAGCTACGACACCGACGCCGTCGCCCGGAGCATCAGTGACTTCGTTGAGTGCTCACCGGAGTTTGAAATCGCTGTCCCGGGCCACGGAGTTCCGTTCCAGAAAAACGGCTCGGCGAAACTCGCCGAGTTGGCGGCGACGCTGTGAGCGAGAGGAGCGTCAAAACCGGCGGACGACGCTACAGTTCCTCGGCGACCGCCTCGGCGTCGAGCAGGTCCGGATCGACGACGAGGTCGGTCTGTCGGCTGGCGAAGTCCGGCAGCGAGCCCTCCGCGTAGACGACGACCCGGAGATCGGGGTTGAGATCCTTCGCCACAGCGATGGAGGTGGCCTGGGACATCTCGGTCAGCAGGTAGACGTCGGCCTCGTGGATGCCAGCCTCCTCCAGCCCGGGTCGGTTGCCCACATCGGCGACCGTCACTGTGTGGCCCTCGCTTTCCAGGGCGTCGGTGAGTCCGTTCGGGTCCGAGCCGACGAGAACCACGTTCATTCGTACTCGATAGTCGCCGGCGGTTTGTGGGTCACGTCGTAGACGACGCGGGCGACGTTCTCGTGAGCACCCGTAATGCGCGACTGGATGCGCTGGAGTGTGTCCCAGTCGAGTTCCTGTGCGCGTGCGGTCATGCCGTCCCGGCTCTCGACGGAGCGGACGGCGACGACCCAGCCGTGGACGCGGTTGTCACCCTTGACGCCGGTGGCCTTGCCGATGACGGCGGCAAGCGCCTGCCACGGCTCGTACTCCTCTAGCTCCTCTTCGACGACGTGGTTGGCCTCACGGGCCACCTCCAGTTTCTCCGCGGTGACTTCGCCGATGATGCGGACGGCGAGGCCGGGGCCGGGGAACGGCATGCGCTCGGAGATGATCTCTTCGAGGTCGAGCGCGCGGGCGACCTCGCGGACCTCGTCCTTGTAGAGGTCCCGCATCGGCTCGACGATGCCATCGAAATCGACGACCTCCGGCAGGCCGCCGACGTTGTGGTGGCTCTTTATTGTGCCCTCGCTCTCGATGCGGTCGGGGTAGATGGTCCCCTGAACGAGGTAGTCGGCGTCGACGTCCTTGGCGACCGTCTCGAACTCCCGGATGAACTGCTCGCCGATGATGTGGCGCTTCTCCTCGGGATCGGTCTCGTCGCCGAGTGCGTCGAGGAACCGATCCTGGGCGTCGACGATCCGCAGCGAGTCCATGTAGCTGAACGTCTCGCGGATCTGGTCGGTCTCGCCTTTCCGCATCAGCCCGGTGTCGACGTAGACGGGGGTGAGCTGGTCGCCGATGGCCTCGTAGGCCAGCGCGGCGGCCGTCGAGGAGTCCACGCCGCCCGACAGCGCGATGACGGCGTTCTTGTCGCCGATCTCGTCGGCGATTTCGGCTTTCGCGTCGGCGATGAACTCGTCGACGTTCACCATCAGTGGCTCACCTCCTCGGTCGTCACACTGTGGGGGTCGTCGCCGAGCACGGCCTCAAGCAGGCCGACGAAGGGCGGGCTGGCGCGGGTCGGTCGGGAGCGGAACTCCGGATGGAACTGCGTCCCGATGAAGTAGGGGTGGTCCTCGGGCGCGAGTTCGAGTATCTCCATACGGTTCCCGGCGCGGCCGGAGAACTTCAGCCCGGCGGCTTCGAGATCGTCGATGTACTCGGGGTTGACCTCGTACCGGTGGCGGTGCCGTTCCGTGCAGGAGTCGCCGCCGTACAGCGTCGCGGCGAGCGTGTTCAGGTCGATGTCGGTTTCGTGGGCACCAAGCCGCATCGTCCCGCCCATGTCCTCGATCTCGTACTGCTCGGGGAGGATGTCGATGACGGGATGTGGCGTGTCCTCGTCCAGTTCCGCGGAGTGGGCGTCGTCGAGGTCCAGCACGTTCCGCGCGTACTCGACGACGGCCATCTGGAAGCCGAGACACAGCCCGAGGAAGGGGACGTCGTTCTCGCGGGCGTAGCGGATGGCCTCGATCTTGCCCTCCGTGCCCCGAGCACCGAAGCCGCCCGGCACGACGATGGCGTCGGCCTCGCGCATCCGGTCGGCGTGGCGGTCGCCCATCTTCTCGGAGTTGACCCACTGGACGTTCACGTCGACGTTCTTCTCCAGCCCGGCGTGTTTCAGCGCCTCGTGGACAGACATGTAGGCGTCTTCGAGGTCGTACTTGCCGACGAGGGCGACCTCGACCTCGCCCTCGGTCTGCTGCGTGACGAGGTCGCGCCAGCGGTTCTCCCGCTCGCCCTCGGGCAGCGCCTCCGAGGCGATATTGAGTTCCTCCATCACGTACTCGTCGAGGCCTTCTTCTTCGACCATCAGCGGGACGTGGTAGATGTCGTCGACGTCGGGGTTCGAGAAGACGGCTTCCGTCGGCACGTCACAGAACAGCGCGATCTTCTCTTTCGTGTCGATATCGAGTTTGTCCGAACAGCGGCCGACGAGAATGTCCGGTTGGAGACCGATAGAGCGGAGTTCCTTCACGGAGTGTTGAGTCGGCTTCGTCTTCTGCTCGCCGTTTTTCGAGTAAGGGACGAGCGTGACGTGGGTAAAGAGAATATCGTCCTCGTCCTCCTCGTGGGCGAACTGCCGGAGCGCTTCGAGATACGGCATCCCCTCGATGTCCCCGACCGTGCCGCCGACTTCGATGATACAGACGTCGTTGCCCTCGGCGGCCTCGCGGATACGCCGCTTGATGTCGTCGGTGATGTGCGGGATGATCTGGACGGTGCGACCGAGGTAGTCGCCGGCGCGTTCCTTCTCGATGACGTGCTGGTAGGTCTTCCCCGTGGTGACGTTATGGTCGAACGTCATGTCGATGTCGAGGAACCGCTCGTAGTTCCCCAGGTCGAGGTCGACCTCCCCGCCGTCTTTGAGCACGTACACTTCGCCGTGCTGGAAGGGGTTCATCGTACCGGCGTCGACGTTCAGATACGGATCAATTTTGACCGCTGTAACGTCGAACCCGGCGTTTTTGAGTAATCTGCCTGTGCTGGCGGCAGTGATGCCTTTCCCCAGGCCAGACATCACGCCACCGGTGACGAAGATGAACTTCCGACCCAGCTCCGGGTCGTAGTCCGTTTCGGGTTCGGTCGGCATACCGACGGTGAACCCCGCGTAGTCTAAACGGTTTCGGAGCACGCACTGTTCGCCACCCCGTCGCAGTGTCAACGCGACTACAGTGACGGCTGCGTAAGGACGCGCCACGCGGCCACGAGAACGGCGAGTGACAGCGCCGAGAACACCGCATCACCGGGACTGGACCCGATGGCGATGAACAGCAGGTAGCCGGCGACGAACCCACCCAGAAGCGAGACGACGCCGTGTCGTGTCGAGTGAGACACCGCCACCCTGGTTCGAGTTGACATAGTACAATATTTATCAGTATATAGTATAAATGTAACTTTGACCGATAATCAGGACTTGAGCACGCCGGATCTGATAGCGACATAGGTCCCCAGACTTCCGACTGAAGCGAGGACGAGCGCCCGCGCTGGCCCACCCGCGACGAGCGCCGTCTGCATCAGGACCAACAGCGCCACCAGCGTGGCGATGAACGTAACGGCAGCGAACGCGAGCGGGCGGTTCATGGTCGGTAATTGGACTGACAGCGCCTCTGTCTTTCGATACTGTCCAGCAGGCGCGGCTATCTGCCCTAGAGTTGCACCGAGCGCTGAAGTGGCGGCCAAAATCGACCGAGGACTCTAAACAGTGGATTCCGGCGGCAACAGGTGATCCCGGAGAAACGGGCCGACAGTCTGGCCGATACGACCGCACTGGCCGACGAAGTGGTGGTCGGCCGGCAGACGCTCGACCGCGTGGCCCTGCTCGGCGGCGCGGTCGGCGACCGGCCCCCAGTCAACGGTGTCGTCGCGCTCGCCGACCACTATCTGTACCGGGCAGTCGATGGCGTCGAGCGCGGCGACAGCATCGAGATGGTCGGTCAGTCCGGCCGGCGGAGCGAGGACGGAGAGGACCGACGGCTCGGCCACAGCGTCGCGGTCGGCGGCCGCACAGAGCGCCACAGCCGCGCCGAAACTGTAGCCAAACAGGCCGACGGCGTCTGCTCGTTCGCCGGCCCATGCGAGGGCGTTCTCGGCGTCGACCCGCTCGCCGCGGCCCTCGTCCCACGTGCCGTAGTCGAAGCGGAGACAGCCGATGTCGGGTGCGAGCGCGTCGCTGACCGCCTCCAGCCGGCTGTCCGAGCGAGTACCGCCATACTGCGGATGCGGCGGGCACGCGACGACGACCGACGCCGACTCGGGCCGGTCGAACGACGCGGTGACGCCGCGTCCGCCCGGTATTCCGACGGTAGTCATACGTGTTCAGACGCCACACCGCTGTAAGAAATTTAAGGTTGGAGAGACCAATGCGCATACATGGGAATCCTCTCGCGCGCGTCGTACGTCATCCGCTCGAAGCTCAACGCCGTCCTGAACCGAGCGGAGGACCCGACAGAGACCCTCGACTACAGCTACGAGCAGTTGCGTGACGAACTGCAGGACGTCAAGCAGGGCATTGCGGACCTGACGACCCAGAAGAAGCGACTGGAGATACAGAAACGCCGCCTCGAAGAGAACGTCGAGAAACACAACGAACAGGCGCGCCAGGCCGTCGAGCAGGACCGCGAGGACCTCGCCCGCCAGGCCCTGGAGAAGAAAAAACAGAAGATGAGCCAGATCGAGGAGCTGGAAGGCCAGATTCAGGACCTGCAGAGCCAGCAGGACCAGCTGGTCGAGCAGAAAGACGAGCTCCAGAAGCAGATCGAGCAGTTCCGGACGAAGAAGGAGACGATGAAAGCCCGTCACGAAGCCGCGAAGGCGTCGGCGCGCGTCAACGAGGCAATGACCGGCGCGGGCGACGAGATGCAGGACATCAACCAGGCCATCGAACGCGCGGAGGAGCGCACCGAGGACATGGAGGCCCGCTCGCAGGCGATGGACGAACTCCGCGAGGACGGCGTCCTCGAAAACCAGCTCTCCGACAAGAGTTCGCTGGAACAGGAACTCGAAGAGGTCCAGCAGAAAGGGTCGGTCGACGCCGAACTCGACACGCTGAAAGCCGAGATGGGGAAAGCCGAGGAGGGCAACAGCGGGTCGAGCGACGCCGACGTTTCAGAGGCCGAACTGGAACAGGAACTCGCCGACGAGAGTACGCAGGTCGACGTCGACGAGAGCGAGGTCGAGTCGGAGCTGGACGAACTGAAAGAAGACGAGCAGTAGCCGCCATCGCGTTAAGTTTGGCGTGAATTGTGGTGGACGGCGAAGGCTTCGAGCCAGTTTTGAGCTGTTTCTAGCTCGACATGGCTGAAACTATTTGCAAACGAAGATGTTCGACGTTCTATTTCCCAAAAGACACGTTCGATAGCGTTCCGATTTCCATGTGCGAGAGTCTGAAATCGGTAGCCATCTTCGGCCAGAACTGGACCAAGATAATCAGCATCATCGACGAGAAACAGCACGTCGGTGAGCTGATACCGATGATGAAGCTCGGCCAGAAACCACCGTGTCGTCTGTTGCGTTGCCGTCGGAAAGAGACTGACGTGGAGGATTTCGTTTGTTTGGGGATCGACAGCACCGTACAGCCAAAACTGCTGTCCGTGGAGGCGAATCATTTTCTCGTCGACTGCGAGTTGATTCGCGGTCACCGTCGAAATCGGCTGTAGATCGGCCTTGTGAACCCACTCATGGATCGAAACATGACTGCGTTGGACTCCCAACTCCTCAAGAAACTGACTGGCATCCCGAAGTGACATACCCGCCAGATGACATCGGATGCCCACTTGAATCGCCCATTCGGGAGTCCGTCGTCGCTCCACAAACGACAAGTCTATCCACTCGATACATCCTTTGAGGCGGTCGAATTCTGCCATAGACACTCAGAACTCGTCCGCCTCATTCTCTAACTTAACGCGACCTATCCAGCTTGCCTTACCTTTAATACTTAATTAGATCCCGCTAACATGCGAATGTATTATTACCTTTCGAATGTAATATATTTAGACGGGTGGAATCCGTTGTGCAAAGTTCAGTTCATGCCGTTATACTCACTTGGAATGATTTCGAGAATACTAAGGAATGTGTTTACTCAGTGCTATCGCTAGATTATGAACCATTGCACGTGAATATTATAGATAATGGTTCTAAACAAATATACACCGAACAAATTAACGAGGAGTTTTCTGAGCTAGAGAATGTGTCTATTCATACCCTGAATGAGAACCTTGGATTTTCAGGCGGAATGAACTATGGTATTCAACGATGCTTAGATAAAGCACATTATATTTGGATTTTAAACAATGATGTGATAGTCCCGAGCGATTTTAACCTAGTCGAAATCTTAGATGAGTATGAAAATATTAAATCGCCTGGGCTATTATCTCCAGAAGTACTTATTCCGAACTCACATGAGACTTGGTTAGAAACAACTTCAATAAATTATTTTACTGGCAAAATAGGGCATTCCGAAACAAACGAACAGGGGCTTATTCAACCAGACTATGTTCCTTTGTGCTCCGCAATAATTAGAGAAAATGTTATTCGAGATCTTGGAAAAATACCTGAAAATTACTTTTTATATTATGAAGATGTCGATTACTCTCTGGAGTGTGATTCCGAAGGGTTCAGTAATTATATTGATAGGAATCAATATGTATTTCATCATGGTGAACGAAGCACTGGGGGAGAGATCCAATGCTACTATACAACCCGAAATCACATCTATTTTATTAGGAAGAACTCTGATAAGTTTTATACAACTGCCTACATTTATTACTTAATCAAATTTTTAATAAAGTTCATGTATTATGTAATAACTGGGAAATTCAAATCTGCTACTGCATCGGTCCAAGGATTATTTGATGCTATTCGTGGGAGAAAGGGAAAGGGCCCATATCCCTGATCCTCAGGTGGTTCATACTCTCATGTTCACCCGGTTTTTGCCGGGTCGAACACGTCGAAATTCTCGAGAAACCCGGTGGAAGGGGCGCTCGGGCAGTGCGATGCTTCCGTCTCCACAACATTGAACGACGACTTTACCAAAGAACATACTGCAAGTCGATGAATTCATTCACCTCTGCGTTCTCCTCGCTCGTTGGTGTGGTAACCGCTTTATGACACCCCCGCCGTCCAATTAATATAAGTAATACATAGACGCGGAGTAGGGTCGTCACAAAGTCACCCTGGAATCTATTCGGCAAAGCTCCATCCGAACTTCACTCGTCGTATCCCAACGCTCTCAGTTGCTCGGCGACTGAACCGGACACAGTTGCTGACGCTTGATCATACGACTGCTGGTTTAGATGACCGATATGCTCCATAGCGGCTCTGCTGAGCTCTTCGACCAGCTCTGGCCGTGATTCACTTATATCCTTTGTCTCGTCGGGGAGGTCATACAGGTACCGCTCACCGTCGCGGTTGAGAAGCTTCCACTCTTCGGTTCGGTATGCGAAAGTGAATGGGTCTGTATCGATTATTGACACGGCCTCACCATGGGTCTGTTCAATATTGCTCCTCAAGAGAGAGCTACCACGGGCAGCACCGGGTGAGTCGACGCCGCCAAGTTCAGAGATTGTCGGAACTACATCAAGATTTCCCACTGGAGTGTGGTTGTCGACTGGCTTAATATCGGGACCATTAATGATAAGTGGTACCCTGAGAAGCTCGTCATATGAAACTGTCGAGTGACCTAACTCACCGTACTCTCCGAATAGTTCACCGTGGTCGGAGGTGACGATAACCGTTGGTTCCGAACCACGGACTGAGCGGACAGAAGCCAACAGCTCACCAAGCCTGTCGTCCAGGTACCGAATGCTCCCTGCGTACATACCCTGCAGGTACTGAATATCTTTTTCGTCTAGTATCGGCTCGAAGTATCGATATTTTTTATTGAGCCGATGCATCCGGTATCGTTTGAATCGCATACCATCCACGTCCGGTAGGTAGTCTGTCGGCGGTAACCAAGGTTCATGTGGGTCAAGATAAAAGTTCCAAATAAACACTGGGTCACTGTTCGCCGATCGCAGCCACTCGACTGTCAGCTCGTTAACATCCTTCGCATTGATCGCTGGGTTTGCTTGTGGAAGGGGCATAGCCGAAATGAGGTCCGCAGTATAGTGATACGGGCGTGAATCTACACCCGTTACTTTCCGGACCGCCCTCCCTCCATATAAAAGGATACGGTTGAGTGGCATACTAACTTGGACTGGCATATCTGTAAGAAGCCTAAACGTATCAAATCCACGCTCTAACTGCATATTCTTCAGTGAGGGTCCGGAGAGCTGGACGTTCGTGCAGAACGATGCGGTCTGATATGATCCACGCCGTAACAACTCTGCCAGTGTCGGTGTCTCACTATTCACTCTTGGTGTGTACTCCCCCGTCAGAAGCGATGGGACTGAGAGCGTCGTGTGTGGGCCATTCGCAAAACACCTATGATACGCTTGACCCTCCGCTGCGAGACGATCGAGTGTCGGCGTTTCAACCGATGACTCTGGGTTGAAGTACGACACGTAATCAGCGCGAAGCGAGTCAATCGTAATGTAGATTATGTCATTCATCGCTGGTTATATCGACGGGCCAAACCGTTGGTGCTCCTGACCTGAATTCCACTCTGCTGACGAGTGAGAGCTTTGCAGTGACATACAAATGTTTGGTTTTCACTAGCATATACTCACACAATATTATAAAATAGTTGCCGTAGTCTTTCTACAGCAGTTGTTAGGACTACTATTGCGAACTGCCGATATGTGTGTGGACCGCTCTATATCTTCCAAGTGCCGCTGATCGTTTATCCAAATCTCTGTTTCGTCAAGGGCCATTTGATTAGGAAGTTTTCTAGGTTATGGCTGTAATGGGGTTCACATACTCACTCGTGCATGGCTTTTCTACCTCGGTTGACACCCAGATTTTCGAGCAAATTGAGTCTAGCGGTATCGCCGACTAAAGGGTCCGTGTGCTTCACAACGTCTAAAATAATTCAGTCGGCTTGACCGTTATTGCGGGCGATTTCTGCCATAGACCAGTGAGAAATTCTCCGAGCTCAATTTTTCCGTTTAACTAAACACAATCGACGTGGAAATGCTAATATGATAGCAAGATAACATTCGTTCATGCTCAGGCAAACGGCAAAGCGGGGAGTTAATAAAATCGAAAATCTCTATGATAGTCTATTATATATGTCGAAGTCGGATGATATCCCTAATATCGATCCAGATATCCGACCGAACGTTCTAATCATTACAATCGACTGTCTCCGAAACGATCGTCTCTCTCGGACCGGATACGACCGTCGGACGACCCCGTTTCTGGATTCTTTTGGTAATCATAAGTCGGCCGTTACGGCTGCTCCGTGGACATTCAGTTCTGTACCATCAATCTTGACAGGATTGTATCCGCATCGTCACGGTGCTGCCTACTCTAACGATTCGGTGCGGAATCAGGACCTTTCGAACCCACCAAACGGTGTTAGCGAGGACGTATATACGCTCTCAGAACTGCTCTCTGGAGCGGGCTACGAAACAGCATTTTTTACGGCAATCGAAACTGCCGCAATCCCCATTCGGGGCCGATTTTCTAAGATGGTTCGTCGGCATAATGCGCGGTGTGACGAGCTGTTAAAAGAATTGGAAAAGTGGTGGTCAAGCCAAAAAGGGCCACGGTTTGGATACATTCAATTAGGTGACCTACACGAACCATTCCATAATCCATCAAAAACCCCTTTCGGAAATATCCCCGATATAGAGGATATTGACCGGTGGCGTTTTCAAGATGGTAATACCGGAAACGAACACTTCGAGACTTATCGGATAGAGAAAAACCGCTACTACGACACGATCCTATACGAGGTTGATCAGGCAATCGCAACTTTTCTTGACGCGATTAACGACATAGATGACACGCTGGTCGTAGTGACCAGTGATCACGGCGAGGAGTTTTGGGAGTTCGTTGAATTTGAGCGCAAATACTTCGATGACCCACGCGATATCTACGGAGTGGGCCACGGTCATGCCTTGGTCCCCCCTGTGTTGGATGTGCCGATTGTGACTAATATTGATGGAGTGTCAGAAAGTGAGGCACGACGGAGTACGACTGATATTCTACCGACTGTCTTAGAGGCTATAGGGGCCAAGTCTAATCTCAACCTAGATGGCATTGGGTTACAGATGGATAGCTCGGAACCGGTTCTCTGTCAGGAGATTGCCTACGGAGCTAACCAGATGAGTGTCACACTCGGTAACGAACATTTAATCTATGAGCCCAAAACTGAAATATCGGTCACAATGAATTTCGAGACAGGGGAGTTATATAAAAACAGTGAGCTGGCGGTAGAATTAGCCAATTATCTACCTAACAGTCGATGTCTTGGAGAGAAGGTTAAATTGTCGGAAGATGTCTATCGGAGGCTGTCAGAGTTAGGCTACACTGAGTGATCTCTACTCTGATATAGACAGAACCAAGTCCTCTTATACATAAATCTTCATTGTCACAAATTATCAATTTATAGTTGTTGTGTTTCCGTTATCATCTTCAACCACAACCTCACCATTGACGGCACGAACGTACACTGTTCCACCGTTTCCGTCATTCAATGCTAACTCCTGTTGCCCTTCAGAATTCTCGGAGACATTGCCAACACGTCTAACACTCGTGTCGAAAACTGTCCCGTTGACGCTCTTATTGTTACTATGATAGATAATATTTGAGCCATCCTGGATGCGTATACCATTAATACCATTGCCTGACGGCATCCGATTCCCTTCTATAACGGCCCTTTGAGCGCTTACAATGTCAATTCCATATCCTGAGAACGCAAATGAATTGTTCCGTCGGACAGTCAATTCGTTTATTTGATTATTTGTCCCTGCTTTGATCACACACTTCAGACTATCGACCCCAAACTGCCCCTCAACATAGTTGTCAGAGAAGTTTATATTTGTACAGCCTTGGTCCTCACCAAGCCGACAGAACGTCCCACTGACGGGCGACCCGTCATTATCTTTAATTCTCACAGCAGTTCCATCGCGTAAATCAAGAAACCCCGAACCCTGGAAGTCGGTGTCCCGGTAATCGTTTTGCTTAATAAGTGTGTGAGAGACATTTGAACTCCCGCTTCCAAGTTGGATACCCCATCCGTTCGGATTTTTCAACTTATTGTCGATGATTCTGGTATTGAATATTTCGTCGGCTTCTATGAGATTGGTACCCGAATTTCGCAGGAAGCACCGTTCAATCCTGTGGTAGCCGGATGTATCTTGTAATCGGATACATGGCCCAGCATAATTGGATTTATTCCCGTCAATGTCTATGTCTGCCAGGTGTAAACCGCCCTCTGGAAAGTCAGCTGTCGTTTCAATTATCGGTCCATCTTCTGTCTTTTTGAGTCTGGTGATTGCACCATCATCATTGTTGTCAGCGGCGTGGGCGCGACCGCCACACCCTCTGATGATAACGTTGTTATACGGAATTGTGATTGTGCCACCAGTGTACTCGCCCGGTTTGAGACGAACAAGGGTATCATCGCTGGTGATTGCATCTTCAATGCCCTGCGTCCCATCTGCCGGGTTAACTACTGCAACGTTGTTTATTTGATCAGTATCTAACGAATCGAACGCTCCTTCTTCGAAGGTAACTGGAACCTTATTCTCGTCACTGTCGTAGCCAACAATCTTGCCATTCTCGTTCCTTAATTCAATGTCACTCATGCTGTTTCACCCAGTTTGACGCCCGCACCATTTTTAACTATAAGTCGCCCGGTTGCTTCCCATACAATGCTTTCGTAGACGCTGTTCGAGATGCTGTGCACATCACCGTCTTTGATGGTTAAGTTGGATGAAGTACTTGTCGGCGTTGGAGTACTTGTCGGCGTTGTAGTAGCCGTCTCCTCACCCCCAGCCGCCTCAATAGTTAACATGTAGTCTCCGTCGCTGGCCTGCGTATCAACGACCTGAATAAAGTGATTCCCACTCATTTCCGCCTGTTCAATGAAACCAGATGGGCTATCCGTCCCGACGTACCGAAGGTTGATGAGATCTCCGTTTGTGTCATAGAGGACGACTGTTGTCACACCGTTGATGGTCGAACGCTCAAAAATAATCTCAATTTCTTCCCCACTGTTGACAGTAACCGCATACCAATCACTATCCGCCTGTGTGAGTGCTCCAGTGACAGTATCCCCGAAGTCAACTTTAGTCGCTTGGTGCTTACCGTCATTCGGTTCCGACTCAGTTACTGTTCGCGCAGGGGCATACGTAGGCCTCAACGTAGATCCCACAGTTATGGTACTGCCCGTAGAAATGTTGAGCGTATCTGACTCAACTTGTGGTTTTGTCCCAGCATCAGAGTCCAGTCTACTGCCTAATACAGCCTGTGAAAGATACCCATCTTCACTGGAGCCAATGGTTATCATCCCTGCGAATATCGCACCAATTTTCAGTAACGACCGACGGTTGACAGTCGTCTCACCTGACTCTCCGTTCGACGACTTTAGCTTGTCCTCTTCTCTCATAGGTGGATATTAGATTTGAAAATTTTTCCGGATGAGCTGTTTGAAGACACTTTATTCTGAGACTGTGAATTGCTAAATAACTGCGTGCAACAGAAAGTGAATATGGCGTTCACAGTCCATTCCTTATTACTACTTGGGGGTTTGTTGGTTGCTGACCACATTGCGAGTGAAGGAATCAAATACCGAAATATAAGCGCTCCTGTTAAGATATCATTCGTGAAAATCTCACGCTTCTCAGAAAAGTAATCACTCAATCTGGAACACTCGCACTCATGCGCGAACGCGCGTTCGGGCGAAAATACGCTCGAAACTACAGTTTTTCACCGATTCATTGGTTCGCTCAACTCCAATACAGCAATTGCAGGCTCAGAGGGTGACTCCATGAGAATCCCGCTAAAGCCCCTGGAGCGTGAAGTATGTCATGGAGTCCCGAAGGTCGATCTATGACATGCACCTCCGAGTACGGGAGGGTGACGGACCTCGGATGCGAAGGAATAGGAGAATTGGGATCGCAGCCCGGCCGACCGTGGTCGGCCGTGGCTGCAAGCCCGCAGCGATGTCGTTCCGCTTCACGCATTCAGGACTCCAGAGGACACCATGACCGCAACCACTGATCACTACTTGGGCATTGACCTCCACAAACGGCAAGCACAAGTTGCTGTTCTCGACGATGAAGGCGAGGTCGTTGAAGAGGTCCGCGTCGCCAATGCGGACCTCGGCGAGATTGCACAGAAGTACGCCGGTAGTAACGCTGCGCTCGAAGCGGGAAGCAACTACTTCACGATCTACGACAGACTTGACGAAGAGTTGGAGGTGACTCTCGCCAATCCGGCCAAGGCGGATTGGCTCGAAAATCAGAAACAGAAGAACGACCGTAAGGACGCCAAGAACCTTGCACGGTTCCTCCGGTTGGACGAAGTGCCAGAAAGCTACGTCCCGCCAGAAGAATTCCGGCGCTACCGCGCGCTTGCGCGCGGTCGCAAGAAGTTGGTAGACAAGCGCTCAGACTTCAAAAACGAGGTTAACTCACTGCTCGATCAGAACGGCGTCACCTAGGATGGATCGTTGTGGAGTGAGGAAGGGCGTGAGTTCCTGCGTGAACTCACGCTCGACGACGCGTCGGAGTTGTTGTTAGAGCAGTGGCTGGAAGCAATCGACGAATTCACGGTGAAGATCAAGCGGATGCAGCGGCGGATTGAAGAGGTAGCAGCTGACGTAGACAAGCTGGATACGTTGATGTCTGCACCGGGTATAGCGGCGTTTTCTGGCTTGATGATCTACGGCGAGATCGGTGAAGTAGAGCGGTTTGACCGCGCAGCTGAAGTCGTGAGTTACGCTGGATTGGACCCGGTAATCCGCGAGTCTGGCGACTCGCGGAGAGAGGGCCAAATCAGCAAAGAAGGAAACGGCTACCTGCGATGGATCCTGGTCCACTGTGCGAACACCGCGGTTCATAACGCGAAGGATCCGTACCTGAGTCAGTTCTACTGGCGGTTACGCAACAAACGAAACAAGCCGCACAAGGTAGCGATCGTGGCAACAGCGCGGAAGCTGTTAGTGGCGTTGTTCAACATGCTCAGAAAGAGCGAACCGTACGACCCACCGGAGGTGAGCGTCTGAGAGACGCGGAGCGCCTCTCTTTGGGCGGGCCAGCGCATGATGAGCGACTGGTGTGTCGTGTGAAGATGGCCCCGCACGGCGGATGTGGCAGTGGCTGATTCGACTGCTTGCTGTGAGTTTTCACTCTCGTTGAGAGACGAGTAACAGGACCGCCAGAAAATCTAAGAGCATCGACGTGGTTTGTTCAGATAGCGGGATTCTCAGCGATGTCATAGAATGGTTACTGCCCAAGAAGCAGAGTGGACGCTGACGTGGGATGAATTCAGCGATCCTGTAAGATGATCCTTCTGTAGAGACGTTCTTCAAAATCGCGGAGTCGGAGGCGCTACCGTTGCTCGACCACCTCTCCTTCGAATTTCTATAAGAGTTCAACGTATTCGCCCCGACGAAGACGGGGCGAACACGAGAGCATGAACCACCAGAGACAATTCGTGGTTTCCTCCTTTGCTGCTACCACGATATCTACCGCACTCATCCCATTGAACGGGAGCTTCGGAACACTGCCGTTTGGCTGGGCTCTGGCTTCGATCAACGGCCGTCAAGAGACGCTGTCGAACGTTTCCTCACTGACTTCAAATGCATCATCAACGAAGTTGACCACCTCGTCAAGGAAGCCGCCCGCCGCGGCCTGCTCGACTTGACCTACTGCTTCGAATCAACAGATGTGAGGGCGATGCTCGCCGACCAAGATGCGTCGAAGTTCTACGATCCAACTGACGACGAGCACTACTACGGCTACAACTGTACAATCATATCGACCAGACAAGAGATACCGGTTGCAGCGGGGTTCACCGAGAGCAAATAAGCGTTAGAAAAGACGGCAATGTGCATCCACGTGTGACGCACTCGCTGTCGCCAAACCGATGCGGATGGTCGGGACAGAGCCTACGATACGCTTGACTGGCACGACCCCTGCGGCCAGTGAGGTGGTCGTGCCGGTCGCTCCGTAAAACGCGCGAAACACCGACGAGCCGAAACACATCGAGTACAGGGTTGAAGACCGAATCAACGAACTCAGTGAGGACGTACAGCTGAAGCAATGGACGCTGGATGAGACGTACAACCGCCGCACGGGAGTCGAACGAACTAACGAATCAGTGAAGGATGCGGTCTCGTGCGTGCGCCTGAGTACCACATCCACGCGTGAGCGCAGGTGTTTCTTCCCCTGTGCCTTCGCCTTGTTATCGCTGTCACCAACTACGAACGTGGAGACAATCTGGGAAGCACGATCATCACGGTTTGAGAAGTCTCCTACGGCAGCTTCTGTCTCATATAATGTTGTTGATTCAGTGTCTGCTTTTTGCGTGTTCCCTGACATTCCTTTCGACCCTATATATAATATTTTTTGAATCGTCTGTGTTCCACGGATTGCAGAGGGTGGCTGGAATCTCTAGGTATAAATATAGTCTACCAGTTGAGCGTGTCGTAGGTGCTGGGGATCAGCTTCATTTCCCAGTGGAATCACACATCTAACTCCGCCCTGATCTGGTACAGAAGAGTCTCAATAGGAATCTCCGGCCCTGAGTGTGGAGAGTGCGGTACTATAGTAATCGTTAGAACTTTCTGCCCGTAGTACGTTGAGTGATCTAATGGATCATCTTGACGAGATATCCGTCAAGGAACTTCAAGACGCTCTCGACAACGTGGACGGAAA